>Ga0182012_10000059_pt1 | contig 113776 bp, 112 predicted proteins | sample 612S2SmetaG_FD_120486 | JGI IMG/M metagenome (GOLD analysis project Ga0182012, IMG submission 120486) | Permafrost microbial communities from Stordalen Mire, Sweden - 612S2S metaG | ecosystem: Environmental > Terrestrial > Soil > Wetlands > Permafrost | place: Sweden: Stordalen | collected... | reverse complement strand
CCGTCACCACACTCTCCCGGATAAAGCCAGGGCAGGAGACATAAACTGAGCCCGCCAAAGATATTTGACGGGCTCAGTAGGACATCATCAATCAATCATCGTCGTTGCGGCAGCGTGTGTGTTGTGGACGCTTAGATGTCCAGGTTCTTCACATCCAGCGCATTGTCTTCAATGAACTTGCGACGTGCTTCCACGTTCTCGCCCATCAGGGTAGTGAAGATCGCTTCGGTCTCCGTGAGGTCCTCAAGTTTTACTGACAGAAGGGTGCGGCGCTCGGGGTCCATGGTGGTTTCCCAGAGCTGCTCCGCTGTCATTTCGCCGAGGCCCTTGTAGCGCTGGATCTGGTAATCCTTGCGGCCTTGTTCGAGAACGAAGTTGAAAAGATCGCGAACGGTCTTCTTCTCCACCGGCTCGCGTGAGCCAGCCTTGGGAGACACGCGAGCGGGCGTACCACCCTTGATGGTCTTCCCTTCAATTTTCTCAGCATCCGCTTTTTCCGCATTGGAGATCGTGTCGTCTGTCTCGTCCTTGTTGGCCTCGACGTTCTTCACCCACTCCACTACAAAAGGCGGCTTCATGAATTCGGCGATCTGGCGGTAGCTGCGCATCATCTGCTTGTACTCGGGACTGGAGATGAGCCCCCAGCTGATGGAGTGCGGCGTGCCCTGCGAGTTGACGAAGCGCACATCCCACAGCTCAAACTCTTCGTCGAAGTGCGTGGAGACCTTCATGAACTGCTCTTCTTTGGCGATGGCATTGAGCCGCGCTTCAATGTTGGAGATGCGCGTGGGGACCTCTTCCGGCGAGCCATGGAAGTCTTCACGTTTTGTGAGATCGAATTCAGGCAGCATTTCGGTGACGCGCTCGTTGCGAATGCGTTTGTCCACCTTATCGAGGAAGCCGAGGTATTCGTTGAGGCGCGTCATGAACTGCGCCAGTTGCTTGGACTCCAGACGGGCCGCACCTTCACCGTAGCGAACGGACAAGCCATCGGACGCGCGCTTGATCATGACCTGCACGAACTCCGCGTCATTCTTGATGTACTGCTCAAAGCGGCCCTTCTTGATGCGATAGAGCGGCGGCTGCGCGATGTAGATGTTGTTGCGCTTGATGAGATCCTGCATGTGGCGGAAGAAGAACGTCAGCAGCAAGGTGCGGATATGCGAGCCGTCCACGTCGGCATCGGTCATCAGGATGATCTTGCCGTAGCGCAACTTGGATGCATCGAACCCACCGTTGTCGTCCTTGCCAATGCCGCACCCGAAAGCGGTGATCATGGCGCGGATTTCCTCGTGTCCGAGCATTTTGTCGTAGCGTGCCTTCTCGACGTTGAGAATCTTTCCCTTCAGCGGGAGGATCGCCTGGAAGCGCCGGTCGCGGCCCTGTTTTGCCGTGCCTCCTGCCGACTCGCCCTCGACCAGATACACTTCGCAGCGCTCGGGATCTTTCTCAGAGCAATCGGCGAGTTTACCGGGAAGGCCTCCGCTATCGAGCACGCCTTTGCGGCGGGTCAGATCGCGTGCCTTGCGGGCCGCTTCACGCGCGCGCGCGGCGTCAATGGCCTTGTTGATGATCTTGCGCGCAATCTGCGGGTTCTGCTCAAAGAAGCCGCCGAGCTTCTCATTGATGAAGGCCTGCACGGGACCAGCAATATCCGAATTGAGTTTACCCTTGGTCTGTCCTTCAAATTGCGGCTGAGGCAGCTTGACGCTGACCACCGCGACCAGGCCTTCACGCACATCGTCGCCAGAGAGATTCTCTTTCAGATCCTTGAACAGTCCGAGTGACTGTCCGGCGGCGTTGATAGTGCGGGTCAGCGCAGAGCGGAAGCCCTGCAGGTGTGTGCCGCCATCAACCGTGTTGATGTTGTTGGCAAAGCTGAAAAGCGTTTCGCTGTAGGAGTCGTTGTACTGCAAGCCAATCTCGCAGGCCAGTCCGTCTTTCTCGATGGACTCCATGTAGATCGGCTTTTCATGCAGCACATTCTTGCCTTTGTTCAAATGCTTGATGAACTCGGCAATACCTCCGCTGAACTTGAATTCCGTGTGCTTGGCTTCGCCCGTCTTCTGATCGGTGGTGCGCTCGTCAGTAAGGGTGATGACCAGTCCCTTGTTGAGGAACGCAAGCTCGCGAAGTCGATTGGCCAGCGTGTCATAGTTGAATTCGGTGACCGTGAAAATCGTATGGTCAGGCACAAAGTGAACCTTGGTGCCGCGCCGCTTCGTGGTTCCCGTCTTGATGAGCTTGGTGGTAGGTACTCCTTCGGAGTACTCCTGCTCCCAGATGATGCCGTCGCGACAGATCTCAAGGTCGAGCTGTTCGCTGAGCGCGTTGACGCAGCTTACGCCCACACCGTGCAGTCCGCCGGAAACCTTGTAGGTGGAGCTGTCGAACTTGCCGCCGGCATGCAGCACGGTCATCACGACCTGGGCCGCAGGCAACCGCTCGCCATCCATATCCATTTCATCCACAGGAATTCCACGGCCGTCATCGACCACGGAGACCGAGTTGTCGAGATGCACAGTCACGTCAATCTTGCTGGCGTATCCGGCGAGCGCTTCATCCACCGAGTTGTCCACCACCTCATAAACGAGATGATGCAATCCCATTTCACCCGTGGAACCGATGTACATGGCGGGGCGCTTGCGCACGGCTTCCATGCCGCCCAGTACCTTGATGGAATCCGCGTTGTATCCGTAATCGGCGGTGGTTGCTGTGTGCTTATTGAGTTCTTCCACTTGGAGGGTAGTCTCTTTCTCGGTTTCAACAGTCGGCTTTGAAGACATAGGTTATTTCCGGAAAACATTTGTGGCTGCGTTCGCGCGGGGACGCGCCCTGAAGCCTGCGGTACGACGAGAACTGACACCGCAAAACAGACGTACGCCTGCTTCGATGTCAACGTTCATTGAATTCCATTGCGATGGATGACCGGTTCGAATCGTCGTCACCTGAATGTGTAGCGACCTGTATTCATTTTAGCATATTATTGAGTTTTATGAACGCTGCCAACATACTGATAAACAAAGGTTTACACGCGGTTCATGGGGTGGTTTTTCAGGGCGTGGAAATGGCGAAGAAAACACCGGCTTTTGGGAAGCCATGGTCGTGAGAGATGACAAGGCCAAAAAGACTTGTGCAAACTGGAAGGTACTCCCGCGTGGCAGCAATCCGCCTGCATCACGCGTTTTCGCCCTCAACTCTTAACCGGGGAAATGAAACCGCACTTGCTGATGCGAGGAGATTGGCATTCCGTTCACCTTGGCAGGAACGAAGATCCATTGGCGAAGCGTCTGTACGATCGACATCTCCACTCCATAACCTATTCCTTGCAGAACCTTCGCTTGCACAATGGAGCCCTGGTCATCGATCAGAATCTCCAGAACCACATCTTTTCCGCGAGCAAGCTCCGGAGCGTTCGTGTGCAGAATTGGTGGGTCGGGAGTGAAGACCGGCAGTGCGTTCTTGAATTGATGATGAAACATCGTAAAGCCGCTGGACTTGGAGTTCATGCTCCAACTGGCAAACGGCGCAAGACCCTGTCCATTGCTGTCGCCGGAGGCATCATCAGCCGAAGCTTCCAGCCCGGCATTGGACGCCTGCTCTGCATCTTGATCAGCTTGTGTTTTGCTGGCCACTTCACGAACAGGAGGAGCGGCGGCGGGTGCAGGCTCGGGATCACTGGCACTGGCGGGCGCATCGTGCTGGAAGTAGATGGGGGTGACCGCAGCGTGTGCGCCCTCGTGGCGAATCGAGGGGCCAGACATTTGCGAATAGCGCTGCCCTCCGACGGCTACAAGCACCGCCGCCTGAAGGCATAGCGATACAACAAAGGTCAGAAATTGTTTTGAATTGGAATCACGATGTAAGGAGGAAAACATACGATCCTCAGGCCTGATACCAAGAATACAGTTCTGCACGGGCCAGTGACAATCAGAGATTTGCCCCATGGCAAAGTAAGGCATCCGTAGTACGCAGGAGAAAGTGCTAATGTTCCGGCTCGAAGCGGCTTTCGCAAGGAGGCGACTCACAGACAATAAAATGGCGAACTGTCATCAGGGCAGTCCGCCATTTCTATTTTGGTTATCGCGGTGATCAGATACGCATCGGCATTACAACGTAGCGGTACTTGTAATCTTCCACGCCCTCGGGGCGAAGCTGACCGGCTGATTGTGAATCCTTGAACTCAATCAACACGTTCTCGCTGTCAGTGGCCTTGAGGAACTCGACCAGGTACTGCGAGTTGAATCCGATAGAAAGCGCTTCGCCAGAATAATCGGTTTCAATGGAATCCTCAGATTCGCCGGTCTCTGTGGAAGAAGATGAGACGCGAAGTTCGTTCTTCTCGAACTTCATCTTGATGGCGCCCGAACGCTCGTCGGCAAACTGCGCTACGCGCTGAATAGCCGATTGCAGGTCCGTGGTGCGCACGCTAACGCTCTTGTTGTGCTCCTTTGGAAGCACGGCCTCATAGTTGGGGAACTGGCCCGTCAGCTGGCGCGAGGTGAGCAGGCGTGAGCCGAGGCGGAAGAAGAGCGTGGACTCATCCTTCGCAAATTCGACAAACTCAAAATCTGGCGCATTCAGCAGTGAGAGCAACTCGACCATGGCCTTACGCGGGATCAGTGTCTTGAGCTCGCCAGTGATGTCAAAGCTGAGGCCTTCCTTCATGATGTGCGCCAGGCGATGACCATCGGTGGCGACCATGGTGATGGACTCAGGCTTTAAGACCAGTAGCGCGCCATTCAGTGTGTAGCGCGATTCCTCATTGGAAATGGCAAAGACTGTTTTCGAGATTAGAGTGCGGAAAGCTTGCGCCGGAATCTTCACTGCGCCGCTGGTGGGGAACGAGGGCACGCTCGGGAAATTTGAGCGCGCCATTCCGACCATCTTGGTGATCGAGCGTCCGGCACGAATATTGACCCAATGGTTTTCCAGCAACTTGATGCTGACGTCGCCATCGCCAAGTAGCTTTACGTAGTCATAAAGCTTACGCGCCGGAATGGTGCACGCACCCTCTTTCTTGACGCCTGCAGCGCAACTGGTGCGCAGGCTGAGATCGAGATCCGTGGCCGTAATTGTCAGCACGCCATCGGCGGCTTCAAATAGAAAATTGGAGAGGATGGGGATGGTCGTCTTGCGTTCGACCACGCCCTGGGTCGCAGTGAGCTCTTTTAGCAGGTCGGCTTTACTGACCGTGATCTCCATGGCGGTTCCTTGAGCGATCGCTGTCTCTGCCATATATTCCCCAAAACCTTTCGCTAGCTACAACTTGCACTTATATCAAACTAAACCTATCAGAAACCAGCACGAAAAGCAGGTAGTTCGTAAAAGTGGAAACCATAGAAAAATCTACCACTGTTCGACACTTACGGCGAGAAAGAGCTTTGAAAAAGAACATTCCAAGGAAACAGCAGCTTGGAATGCGGATGTCAATAATCTCCAAGCGCGTCTTGTAGTGATTCCAATGGAGGCAACGCCATGCAAATGAGCTTAGGCCACTGAGGTTGAAAGATTTTGCAAGTGGGTTTGCTACTACTCTTTCTAAAGATCAAAAACACAATAAATACCCGTAGTAGCAGTAGGCAGTTCGGAAAACTAGGAAAATTACAATTCCCTTTTATTCACAGAGACTTGCAAGAAACTTTCGAGCGGAAAAAAGGTACCTGCGATGGACTGTTTTGAGGAAAAAAGACAGGGATGAGAGAGATTCGCCGGATTGTTCACAGGACCCACAGGTCTTGCACAGGGTCGAAAACAGGCAAATAAATGCCCGGGGTGCCGGAAGTGCAACCCGGCGTGAAGTTAGTTGCTCACGTGCTCTGTGAATTTGCTGAGCATCCTTCCTAAATCATCGCCATCCGCGCGCTGAATGTTGATCTTCACTCACCAGCGCCTGACCCAAAATCACAATCAAAGGTGGTCGAGAGCGCGGAGCCAAGTGAAGAACGATTTCATTGGCTTGCTTACCAGATGATGGCGAGCGCGTAGAAATCCAATTCTCCGGAAACTCTTTTGATCGAGAGAAATAACTTTGCACCCGGCTGCCTGCGCTGCGGCCATGTGTGGAATGAGACTGATGCCGAATCCGGTGGCAACCAAGGGGACGATGCTTGCGATTTGATCGCTCTCGAAGACGGACGTGAACTCTACCCGGGCACGCGTGCATGCGGTCAAAACATCGCCGCGCAGGCAGTGTCCTTCACGAAGCAGCAACATTCGTTCTTTGCCGAGATCTTGCAGGCGAGCTGAATCCGTCTCGGCAAACCCATGGTTGGGAGGCACGATGAGGCAGAGGTCCTCGCGGAACAATTCGCTGCAGACAATGTCTGGCGACTGAACGGGAAGACTAACGACGGCCGCGTCGAGCTCTCCTGATTGCAGGTGCTCGATAAGACGCTGCGTGATGGTCTCGGTCAATTGCAAATCTACATCGGGAAAAAGGGAAGTGAATTCGCCGATACGCGGAGCAAGCCAGAAGGGCAGGATGGTTGGAATGACGCCGATGCGGAGGCGTCCCTGAACGCCTTGCTTGAGGGTCATAGCCAGCGCTTCGGCTTCGGCAACCTGGCGAAGGATGGCAGAGGCGTGCGGCAGAAACGCTTCGCCATAGGGCGTGAGACGGTTGCGTCGTCCGAGCCGCTCGAAGAGAGGCGAACCAATCTCACGCTCCAGCTTGCGGACCTGCTGCGAGAGGGAAGGTTGCGCGACGTTTTCCTGTTCGGCCGCACGGGTGAAACTTCCGGTGCGAGCTACGGAGCAGAAGTAGCGCAGCTGATGGATCTCCATAGAGGTTTGATCCGCAAATGCAAAGGCAGGATTCAGAGCTTGGGGTAGCAGTGGGAATGCGGGCCCTAAGAGTAGGGACGCAGTAACAGCAAAGAAACGAGCAATTCTCTATTTGTGCGCGATAGTATGGCCACCCACCCAAGCCCAACAACGGGCTTGAATGGGCCACCAGTTAGTCCTAGTCGCCGGCCTTGGCTAACAACTCGGGGATTTCTATTCCGAGGCCAGCGGCAACGCCGAGTCCATATTGCGGATCGGCCTTGTAGAAGTGGCTGACCTGCAGACGCTGGATGTGCTCAGGGATGCCACGCATGGTGCCCACGATGTTTTGAATGAGGCGCGTCTTTGCGTCGGGGGTCATCAGCCGGAAGAGGTCTCCGGCCTGGGTGTAATCGTCATTACCTTCGCGGTGGTTGTAGCGGTCCGCCGACTCGCCGCTGAGATGCACAGGCCGCTCGCGGTAGGCTGGAGTTTCCTTAGGACCACCGAAGCTGTTGGGCTCGTAATTCGGCGCCTTGCCGCCGTTGGCGTCGAAACGCATATTGCCGTCTCGATGATAGGTGCAAACCTCAGCCTTGGGACGGTTGACGGGCAGCGACTCGTAATTGGTGCCTACGCGGTAGCGATGCGCGTCAGGGTAAGAGACTAGGCGCGCCTGCAACATTTTGTCCGGCGAGTAGCCCATGCCGGGCACAATGTTGACGGGCGAGAATGCAGCCTGCTCGACTTCCGCAAAGTAGTTTTCGACATTGCGATCCAAGGTCATTTCGCCCACTTCGATGAGCGGGTAATCCTTGTGCGACCAAACTTTTGTGAGGTCAAAGGGATTGACCTTGTAGTTGGCGGCTTCGGCCTCCGGCATCACCTGAATGGAAACCTTCCACTTGGGAAATTCGCCGCGCTCGATGGCGTCAAAGAGATCGCGTTGCGCATAGTCGGCGTCCTGACCCTTGAGGCGCGTCGCATCGTCAGCCATCAGATTCTTGATACCCTGCTTGGTCTTGAAGTGCCACTTCACATAGAAGAGTTCATTTTGCGCATTGATTAACGAGAACGTGTGGCTGCTGAATCCATCCATGTGGCGATACCCATCGGGCGTGCCGCGATCGGAAAATAGAATAGTGACCTGATGAAGAGACTCGGGGGAAAGCGACCAGAAGTCCCACATCATGGTGGGCGATTTCAGGTTGGTCTGCGGATCACGCTTCTGGGTGTGAATGAAGTCGCCGAACTTCAAGGGATCGCGAATGAAGAAGACAGGGGTGTTGTTGCCAGTCATGTCCCAGTTACCTTCTTCGGTGTAGAACTTAACGGAGAAGCCGCGCGGGTCGCGTTCGGTATCTGCTGATCCCTTTTCACCGCCGACGGTGGAGAAGCGCACGAACACCTCAACCTGTTTGCCCACCTGCGAAAACAGCTTCGCTGTGGTGTAGCGCGAGATGTCTTTTGTTACGGCGAAATGCCCGTGAGCACCGGACCCCTTGGCGTGCACCACGCGTTCGGGAATGCGCTCACGATTGAAGTGAGCCATCTTCTCCATGAGCTGAAAGTCTTGCATCATGAGCGGGCCGCGCGGACCGGCACTCAGTGAATTCTGGTTATCTGCGACGGGCCGACCGGCGGTTGTCGTCAGTTTCTCGGGCTGTTCACCCGTCTTTACAGCGTCCTCTGCATGATTGTTGTTCTTATCAGCCATTCTTCAAATCTCCTCTGTGGTGGTGAATCGATGTTTGCGGGTGAAGGGGTAAAGTCAGCCAGCTTCGCGGAGCCTTTCCCTAAGATCAGCCGAGTCTAAACGCCAAGAGGGGAACCACGGAACGGTTCCCCTCTTATGTCTCCCATAGACGTTGACTATGCAAGCAGCCACTCACCATTGCTGAAGGAACTAGAAACCCTCGAGGACAATTTTGCCGATGGACTTGTGCGATTCGATTGCGGAGTGCGCTTTCCGCAAATTTTCGGCGGTGATGCGGCCTCCAGTTGCGCCCAGTGTGGTGTGCACGAGGCCGTCATCAACGAGCTTTGAGATTTGCTCGAGTATGCGATGCTGCTCAATCATGTCCGGTGTCTGGAAGGTGGAGCGGGTAAACATGGATTCCCAGTTCCAGGAGGCCGACTTGGTCTTGAACTTACGGACGTCGATGAGCGGGGGATCGTCGATGAGAGCGAAGGCTCCCTGTGGCGCGATGAGTTCGACGATCTCGTCGAAGTGCTCGTCTGTGTGAGTGAGTCCGATGATGTACTCGGCATACTGAATGCCAAGCTTGCGAACTTCTTCGCTGAGCTTCTTGGAGTGATCAACGGTGTGGTGCGCGCCGTTCTTACGGACCCAGTGCTGGGACTCGATGCGCGAAGCGGAACCAATCACGGTGAGTCCGGTGAGTCGGCGAGCAAGCTGAACGAGAATGGAGCCGACGCCGCCAGAAGCTCCGATAACGAGAAGATTGCCAGCATTGTGTGGCTTGCCTAGCGGCACACAGAGGCGGTCGAAGAGCAGCTCCCATGCGGTGATGGAGGTCAGCGGCAAGGCAGCAGCTTCGGCGAAGGAGAGCGATTTTGGTTTGTGTCCGACGATGCGGTAGTCGACGAGATGGAACTCGCTGTTGGTGCCGGGGCGCTGGATGCTTCCCGCGTAGAAGACTTCATCGCCGGCCTTGAAGTACTTCACATCGGTGCCGACGGATTCGACGACTCCGGCGCAATCGTAGCCGAGAATCTTGGGCCGCGCCTCGGCGCCCTGGGCACGCATACGCACTTTGGTGTCCACCGGATTGACGGAGACGGCGCGGACGGCGACGCAGAGATCGTTCGGGCCAGGCGTGGGCTTGGCGGTTTCAAAGTCGAAAAGCGATTTTGGATCGGATGGCGGTAAGGACTGAATATAGCCGATGGCTTTCATGCGGGCTCCTTACAACAATGATGGCTCCGGAGGGGCGGAGGATGCGAAGGGAAGTGTAAGAGCAATGCTCACAGGTTTCAAGGTCGCGAAGATTTCAGAGTTGAAGGCCAAGACCGAAGCACCCCGGCCGAGTGAGAGGTTTTCAAGTTACAAGACATTAACGTATTGAGTTTCTGAGGTTACGAAGCGCGGAGTCAGCGGCGTCGAGCCGTATCAATCCGGCTCGCGGGTAATCGAGATCGAGCACGGCGTAGATTGTGACGGAAATTACCGCGGCGTAGATGAGGCCGTACAACCAGTTCCGCCGCCGCTCGCGAGCCATGGAATGACCGCCTAGCAGGCCGCTCAACAGTGCGATGCCGATCAGCAACACGAATATGAGTGATGGCAAATGAGTGCGCGCCGCGATCTCGCGCGTGGTGGTGACATCGATCATTTCATTGAGCGCAGGAAGCAACAGGCGTCCGATATTTTGCGAAGCGTCCTGACGGCTTGCCTCTACGGCTCGAGTCCAGAGCCTCTGCTGAATCTGCGCGACTTGCGCACCTTCCTTTGCGTAGGCTTCGCGGTCGGGGAGTTCAAACATTCTTAGACGTGCATCCAGATACTCGCGAAATAGGCCGCGCATTTCAGGTTGATATGTGCCGGGCAGAAGATCCAGACGCAGGTAGGCAGTGCCGATGGCGTTGGCCTCCGCCACGATCAGGTGGCGTCGTGCGTCCAGACGCGCTTCTCCTCCTGCAAAACTGAATGCAAGAAGGAGACCGAGCAATCCGAAAACTGCCGCTTCAATTACGCCGCTGCCGTCGGGGATGTTCTCTATGCGCCGATTGCCGATCCGGAATCCAACTTCCAGACAAAAAAGCATTCCGAGAAATAGAGCTGATGACAGAGCGACTGCACTTCCAGCCGAAATCATGCGCGGAAGTATATGTTAGAAGTGCGACCATTCGCTAACTCTTAACCAGTGTTGAAGGACGCCGTCATGCTTGCGTCGGGAATATCGCAACCACCTCAGAGTGCGGGGAAAGCATCTACTTAGAAGAGGAGCACGGAGTATCTGCATGAGTCATCCCGACCGCTGCCTGAGACGAAGCGAAAGCACACCTGTATTTCTGCAACCTACATTCCTGATGTGTCCACCGAAACTGTACGACGTGAATTATGTGATCAATCCCTGGATGGCGGGCAATGTCCGCGGCTCGTCACGCGAGCAGGCGGCGAAGCAGTGGGGACAGCTCTGCCATGCGCTGGGACAAGTAGCTCTCGTGATGCAGGTAGAGCCGGAACCTGGTTGGCCGGACATGGTCTTCACGGCGAACGCAGGATTGGTGCGCGACGGAGTGGTTGCGATGAGCAGCTTCCTTCATCCTGAACGGCAAGGCGAAGAGTCTCATTTTAGAAAGTGGTTTAGTGACCTGGGCTTCAAGATTTTTGAGATGCCTTCGGCAACTCCCTTTGAAGGTGAGGGCGACGCTCTGTTCGAGGCGGACGGCTCGCGGCTATGGGCAGGACATGGAGTGCGGACCATCGAATCCAGCCACGTTCAGCTCCAGGATTTGTGGGGTGTCGAGGTGATTTCGCTAAGATTGGTTGATCCGCGTTTTTATCACCTCGACACCTGTTTCTGTCCGTTGCGCGATGGGCAGCTTTTGTATTTCCCGGCGGCGTTTGATGCTGAGTCGAACGCGAAGATCGAATTCCGTTATTCTATGGCGCGGCGCATTCCTGTCCGCGAAGTGGATGCGCTGCGCTTTGCCTGCAACGCAATCAACGTAAGCCGACTGATCCTCATGAACGAGGTCAGTAATGAGCTTTGCCGCGAGTTAGAAGCGCGGGGCTTCGAGGTTGTGCAAGTGCGGTTGACGGAATTCCTCAAGGCAGGCGGAGCGGCAAAGTGCCTGGTCCTGCGTTTAAGCGAAATGGACGTTACGCACTCGGCGAAAGGTCCTGCTACAGCGGTGTAATGGCCGTTGCCGGTCTAGCCTGCCTCTGGCTTACGAAACCTTGCTTTTGCGGCGCTGAATCAGAACGAACAGGACCACTACGAAAAGAACTCCCGATATGGCCCGAATGATGGTGACGTTATCCATGCGATCTCCTTTTCCGTCGGCAAAGCCGAGGTCCCCCAAAAAGCTATACCTTGATGTCCACAATTCTGCGGATCATCCAAACACCGATTGACATCAGACCCAGACCGATCCAAATGGACTTGCGACCCATGGGATTTTCAAGCATGAGGTGCATGTAGTCAGGATTCATGAAGTCCATCAAAGCAAAAACAATGAAAGGTAACAGGCCCAATATCCAACCCGTCATGCGACCCTGGGCGGTGTATATCTTGAGCTGGCCGGTCAGGCGCGCGCGCTCACGAATTACGAATCCGGCCTTGTCGAGGACCTCTGCAAGATTGCCGCCGGTGTCTTTCTGCACCAGCATGGCGGTGACCATAAAGTGGAGATCGGGCACTGGAATTCGTCTGGCGAGATTGACTAGAGCTTCGCGAAGCGGCAAACCGAAATTCTGCTCTTCGAAGACACGACGGAACTCGGAACCGACAGGATCAGAAATCTCCCGTCCAACCATCTCGATGGAAGCCGTGACCGCATGTCCAGCTCGAAGGGCTCGCCCCAGCAGGTCGATTGCATCCGGCAAGAGAGCCGTGAACTTGTTCAAACGGGCACGTCTTTTTAATAGCAGAAAAATGTATGGACCGCAGGCCGCAAGGACTCCGAAGAACACTCCCAACGAAGTGCTGTGCAGCACAAGCTTGGCGAGACAGCCCACAGCCACGAAAAAGAAACAGGCGCCAAAGAGAATCTGTCCAACCGTCCAATGCGCGTCAGCCTGCTTGATCAATGCATCGATGTCAGATGCGAGCTTGATGCGTCCCAGGATTGCGTTGAGTACGGGAAAATCGCTGTAGACATCGCGCCGCAGAATGTCATTCTGGCGAAGAGTTAGATCGTCTGTTGAGGTCTCTTCCAGATTAGCCAACCGCTTCCCAAGATCAGCTTCTCTCTTGGACGGTCTCGTTACCGTGAGCATCACCGCGAGGGTGATCACCAACAAAACGAAGAATAGGAATAGGACCGTTGTCATCGCCGAACCCTCTCCATGCTCCATGACCAGCCGAATGTTTCAGCAGAGGAGATGTGCAGGTCCCAGTCAGCTTAGCCCTTTTGGCAGAGCAAAGAAGCGGGACTGCACATTCGGGCCCATGCGTTTCGGAACTGGAAACGGATCTAACCTCAGTGAGGAGCGGACTTGCCGCGCCCCGAAATACCTGGCACCGTCTACGGGCCCGTGCTGTTCAACCGGCGGCCGGAGAAAGCAGCCTGGACCGACAGCGCCCAGAGGCGACTTCGCACACAGCCTCATTAGTCAGCTCTGATGCAGAGCAGCAGGCCTTTGTTGGTTGTGTTTTGAATAATTTGGGATATTTCTTTCTGTGGTACAACTCAGGCGCAGCGAGATTAGCCCGTGACAAGTACTTTCTTTCAAAATATGCACATTTTTGTCACTGGAGCTGTTCGCGGCGGGATTTAGAAACGACTACACTCGTAGCGTCGGGCGAGTGCCGTCCCTCACAAGGAGCATTTCAGCTATGTCAAAACAAGAAGAAGCGAGCCTAATCCTCAAGCTCTACGAACTGCGTCGCGAAGACACGATGCGTAAGGCGCGCGACTGGTACTTCCGCGACTTCAACCCGCAGTCGGTCGCGGACTTCACGGCAGCCATGTTTGGCGAACACAGCGGACACCTGCGCATGGTGGTTTCGTACTGGGATATGGCGGCCGCTTTGGTTAACAACGGCGCGATCAGTGAAGAGCTCTTTCAGGAGTGCAATGCCGAGCACATTGGAGTGTTCGCAAAGCTTGAACCGCTGCTCAAAGAGATTCGCGCCGCTTACTCGCCCCGCTTTGCGGCGAAGTTGGAGAAGCTCATCGACGCAACTCCGGATGGCCGCAAACTTACTGCCGAGCATCGCGAACGGATGAAAGCGATCGTGGCGCAGATGGCAGCGCAGCACGCGACCGCCGCACACAAGTAATCACGCGTCTTATATTGGTGAGCAGGGGAGTCTCGCTGGAGACTCCTCTTTCATTTGCGTAATGGTGAGTGGTTACTTGTAGGTGGCGGTCGTGCGTGCCAGATAATCGCGGTGCACGCTGTAGTCCACCATGGAATCGAAGGCGGGGCCGGACAATGGATTAGTCTTCAATAGTTCACGGATTGCCGCATTCGTTTTGTCCAGCCCTTCCGCGTTCGGAGTGATGTAGAAGACCCAGAATGTTCCGGGTGCCTGGGTATGGATGGCCTCGGTGTCTACCTCGTATTCGAGGATAGTGCCATCAGCCAGAAGCTTCTCCAGTAACGGAACAAACAGGTGTTTGCTGAGCTTTTCCACGGCGTCGTCCGGCGCGTCTGGCTTCAATTTATAAGAGGAGCCGTGGGTGTATGCGTCCTTCCACGTTCCCGAATGCCAGTTGTAGGAGCGGCTGACAAAAATACCGTCCCAGTGTTTCGTGGCACTGCCCAGGACGGGACTCGTTGTTGTCCCAGCCCGATAGAACTGATCCAGCACATTGAGCAATCCGGCCATGGACATTGCCGACCACCAGTCGTCGTGAGTGGGACCATCAGCCTCGTGAACCAGGTTGCGGTCATTCCCGTAGCCGACGATGGTGCCGCTGGCAAGAGCCTTGTCCAGCATCTTCTGGTCATCCGCGTTCGACTTCTCCAAGGCTGTCCACTGCGCGCGAGGAAGCGACCAGAAGGAGACATACGAATACATCGGTGGCTTTTCTTTGACCTCAGCCATCTGCGGGCACGCAGGCGCGGCCCAAAAAGTGACCAGCAGCAACCCACACAGTTGAACAACAATTCTGGCTATCCTGTTCTTCAACATCCATCCTCCTCCGTACGCTAGCTGGAGCAGCTAGGGTACGGGCTTGGAATTCCGAACTTAAACGGGAGTTGTCTCACCTTGCCGGCTTTTGTGTTGACGGTTATCCCGCGAGCTTCACTTTGCATTCGTCACAGTCGGACTCGGCGGAGCTGGTCTTTCGCAACTGACCGGCCCGGCATGCGGGCAAACAGAACCCGCGATGATTTGCGGGTTCGGAGGAAAAGCGGAGGTGCGTTACTTTGCCGGAATGTAGCTCAAGTCCGGTCGGAACTCGGCAAGTTCGGACATCGTGTGCTCCACCGCGTCGCGCAGAGTCTGCATTGTTTTGTCGTCGTTTCCGTAAACCTGCTTCAGCATCTCCACCATTGTTTGCTCGGGGCCCTGCATGTCTGCCCACGAGTTGCGATCACCCACGACTACGTAGTGTGGGCCTTCGCCACCGTTCGCGAGGACATACCAGCGCGAAGGCTTTACCGGATATTTGGACTGCTTCATGGCGGCATTGATTCGTTTGATGGAGTCGTTGAAGGCGGTCAGCCCGCTCGGCTTCACAAAATAGTGGACAATGCTGATCATCTTCGGTGGAACCATAGAGGGCTCCGGCGACATACTCAGGTCTGGGCGCAGAACGTAATACGAACGCTCATTGTGGGACAGTGTCGGACGCAATGTCTTGTCAATGTCCGCGCTGTCGCGCTTGTCGAAGTCTGTGTGGCCGTCGAGATCTTTCCATGCCAGTCCGCAGACGGAGGTCAGGAAGCTTCCGGAGGAATGGCCCGTGGTTATTTGCCAGACCGCAATGGTGTTCTTGTCCTTCTCTGAGCGATGGAACTCGTTGTGATTCTTGCGGGCACTCTCGAAGTCGGCGCCCTGCTTTGGGACGCTCACATTGACCTCACACACGTTGTCTGGACCGGTCTGTGCCCAGCCCAGCGAACTTGTCAGCAGCAGGCTTGCTGCCCACAACATTCCCAGCTTTCTCATACTTTGGCTTTCTCCTTCTCCACAGGTTTATATGGGAGCGTATGAAGGAAACATCGGGCCCGCAGGCTGATATAGGTGGAACCAATCGTAAGAATCCAGCAGCTTGGATTGGTGCCCGTTCAACGACCGCCCGAAAAAGGTATGCTGAGCGGAAATGTATGTCAATAGAATCAGGAGTAGACACTCTCGATTGCTGCCATAGCGGTTGGATGCACCGCGCATCATCGGCGCGAGGCTGGGTACAAAGAGCTATTAATACTTGTCCGTTGAGACACTCTCGATCCGGAGTATTATCTTGGCTCCCATGGAGACAACTATGCAGCTCACTGACCCGATTGATTCTGTCTTGAAAGAGAAAGGTGGAGTCATTCGCTCCATCCTGCCTACGAATTCCGTCTACGACGCCATTGCCATGATGGCAGAAAAGCAAGTGGGAGCGTTGCTGGTGATTGCTGAAGACAGGGTGGTGGGAATCATCTCCGAAAGGGATTATGCGCGGAAAGTGATCTTGCAGGGGCGCTCTTCGAAGACCACTTCAGTTTCTGAGATCATGACTTCCCCGGTGATCTACGTTTCCCCCAAGCACACGATCACCGAGTGCATGGAGATTATGACCGGTCAGCGAATCCGCCATTTGCCTGTGATGAATGGCGCACAGCTTGTCGGCGTGATTTCGATTGGCGACCTGGTGAACTGGACGCTCTCTGCCCAGAGGGAGACGATTCGACACCTGGAGTCATACATTACGGGGACTCCGAGGTAGAGGCGGATTCGCGCGCCCAGAAAAACGAGTTATCCCTCCGCCCGACAGCGGGCGGAGGGATTCAGAGCGCTCAGCCTGCGGACTGAGGAGCGAGCTGCTGGACTGGCTCGGCATCCGAGCCAAGCCAGTCAGGATGCTTGGCGGTGGTGTCAAAGTGTGACGTGGTTTTGAACAGTTCATACTTGCCAGTGAGTGCGACCTCGCGTGTTTTGTCCAGCAGCGTTGCGAGTTGTTCGCGGTCCATTGGTTTGAAAGTTTTTGCGGCTTCGAATGCCTGGTCGAGCACCGGCTTTTTGTCGATACCGGCGATGACGACCGAGGTTGGCAGATTGAGCGCGTAGTGCAGGCACTGGATGGGCTGCACACCTGCGCCGCTCTTGAGCACGATGCCGTTTCCTCCACACATTGATTTCATTCCCAGCACGCCGATGCCTTCACTGATTGCCTGCGGCACCACCAACTGCGCGAAGCTGCGGAAATGGGCGTCGAGAACGTTTAGCGGCATTTGCACGGTGTCAAAGTGGAAGCCGTGTTTGCGCGCCACTTCCAGCATGTAGAGGTGAACGCGCGGATCCTTGTGTCCGGTGAACCCGATGAAGCGCAGCTTGCCCGCTTTCTTTGCGTCGAGTACGGCTTCCATGGCACCGCCCTCGGCGAAGATGCGGTCTGGATCGTCGAAGCGCAGGACCTCGTGATGTTGCAGCAGATCGAGGTGGTCGGTCTGGAGGCGCTTAAGGGACTCGTTGATTTGCGCGGCAGCTGCTTCCTTGGTGCGCCCGTCGATCTTCGTCATGAGGAAGACCTTGTTACGATAGCCGCCTTGCGTCAGGGCTTTACCCATTTTCACTTCGCTCTGGCCGTCGTGGTAGTCCCAGGAGTTGTCCATGAACGTGATGCCGCGATCTACGGCCTCGTGAAGGAGGCGAATGGACTCTTGCTCCGAAAGTTGCGGACTGCCAAAGTGCGAGCCGCCCAGACCAATGGCGGAAACCTCCACGCCCGTAGTGCCGAGCTTGCGATAGAGCATCTCCCCATGGAGGGTTCCCGGCGCGCTCCCGATGGGGATTCGCGAAATATCGGCGCTATTATCGGCGAGCGATGTAGATGGATTTGCGGCAGGGCCTTCAGCCCGCAGCCTGACGGCACCGGCCATTCCGGTCAGTGCGACTCCAGCAATAAATTGTCTACGTTTCATCAGGCTTAGGATGCGGGGGTAATTTCGGAGGTGCGCTGCGGACGGACTGAACGGACGTTGTGAAAAGCTCAGGAGAGCAAGTCAAGCACGGCACGGAGCTGTTGGCGCACTCGCTGCAACTCATCTTTTGCCGGGGCGCTGGGAGCCGGAGCCAGGAAGGGCAGCGTTGCCTGGTCTTTCACACTCACATTCTCGTGCATGGGTTCCTTGTGCAGGACTTCCGTTCGAAGGGCTTCCTTCTGCATGACGACGTGCGGCAGAGGCTGCTCTGGAGTGCGATGCGAGCGAATCTCTTCCCGAAGCTTCTCTCGCGCACCGGCGATAGTGAAGCCGTCCTCGTAAAGCAGCTTGCGAATGCGCATGACATATTCGACATCTTTGCGGCGATACATACGCTGACCGGTGCTGCTCTTCGTCGGCTTGAGTTGGGCGAATTCCGTTTCCCAGAAACGCAGAACATAGGTGGGCAGAGCCGCGAGTTCGCTGACCTCCCCGATGCGAAAGTATATTTTTTCCGGAATCACAACTTCCGGTTGAGCCTTCGCGTGTTTCCGTTTTGCTGTTGCCATGGTTTCCACCACACCTGCTTTGTTCTTGTAACACGCATCGAGAGCTGCATCAATGTAGTGGTAAACGAAAAAGTCTCCGCCACTCGGCGGAGACTCAACATTGAAATCGAGGTCTAGCCACCTCGCAGGTTCGGAACTGTTCAAACAGGACCGCGGCACCCGATTGGAACCCTTCTCCCTTGAAGGCCGTGCAGAGAACTGTAATCCGTGCCTACATCTTGAATACAATCAAGTACTAGTCCTACATTTTGTGGCTGGTTACTCTGATTGTCAATAGATTTTCCTGAATTTTCACTTGACTTTGTTGCTGGATGGAACCTTGGTTCCCTTATGCGGGTCGCCGTGCCAGATGATTTTGGGTTGTAAGTGCGGTGGTAAAATCAGGGGTTCTGTATTCACAATTTTTTCGGACTGGGAAGTGTTTGCCAGTCCATTGAGAGGCAAGTCGCGATGGCGAAATTAATGTCGGCGGTGGTGAAGAGTGCGCCGCAAGCGGGCGTTGAGATCCGCGAAGTTCCTGTTCCCGTGATTGGCCCGTCCGACGTTCTAGTGAAGGTAAAGGTCGCCTCGATCTGCGGCACTGATTTGCATATCTACAACTGGGACCCGTGGGCGCAGGGACGCATTGTGCCTCCGCTGATTCCGGGGCATGAGTTCTGCGGCAACGTTGCGGCGATTGGCAGCGAAGTCACAAGCGTGAAGGAAGGCGACCTGGTTTCCGCTGAGATGCATGTTGCTTGCGGCAAATGCCTGCAGTGCCGCACCGGACAGGGACACATCTGCCAGAGCGTGAAGATCATCGGCATCGATCAGAATGGAGCGTTTGCCGATTACGTGTCGATTCCTGAGTCGAATATATGGAAGCTGGATCCGGCGATCCCTCACGAATACGCATCGATTCTGGACCCGCTTGGGAACGCGGTGCACACGGCGCTCTCCGGTGACCTGGCGGCGAAGACCGTTGCGATTACTGGTTGCGGTCCCATTGGACTGTTTGCGATTGCGGTGGCGCGGGCGTGCGGCGCGGCGCAGGTGTTTGCCATTGAGGTGAACGAGTATCGCCGCAACATTGCGCGGGAGATGCAAGCCGACCTCGTGCTCGATCCTGCGACGGAGGACGTGCGCAGCATTGTGCGCGAACACACGGATGGATACGGCGTGGACGTGCTGCTGGAAATGGCCGGACACAAGGATGCCGTGAAGCTGGGCTTCGACATTCTGCGTACGGGCGGGCGGGTGAGTCTGCTGGGGATACCTTCGCGTCCGATGGAAATGGACCTTGCGCGCGACATTATCTTCAAGGGCGCGACCGTGCTTGGCATTAACGGGCGGAAGATGTTTGAGACCTGGTACCAGATGACCGCGCTGCTGAAGGCCGGGAAGCTGGACCTGCACCCAGTGATTTCCGACCGATTGCCGATCTCCGATTTCAGCAAGGGAATGGAGCTGCTGAATTCCGGCAAGGCTTCGAAAATTCTGCTCTATACAGGCGAGGTCGGCGCGCTTTAGGCCACGCGTTTCTGCGGAGTGTGTTGCTCAAGGTTTTGAAGCAGGCGATGGGCGTTGAGAGCGCCTTCGGGCGTTTCTTCGTGCTTGAGGAACGCGTAGATGTCGCAGTTTTCGGCGGCCTTGAGCAGGCGGCTCTCTATTTGAGCGAGTGCGGATTCGGAGTATTCAGACTTTCTGAATCGGTAGTAGGCGAAATCAGCGGTGATCACTTCAGGCACTTCGAGATCATCACTCTCGGCGATGCAGAGAGCCACGTTGTGCTCACGCATGAGACTGAAGATGTTTTCAGTGAACCAACTGGCGTGGCGGAATTCAATCGCTGCGCGCGTGTGTTCTGGGATGCATGGCAGGAAGGACCGGAGGCGTGCTTCATCGAGCTTTAGAAATGGTGGGAGCTGGAAGAGCACGGGGCCGAGTTTGCCTCTGGAGGCTAAGGGCTTCAGCGATTCGTAGAAGCCGGAGATGTCTGCTGCTGCGTCCTTGAGCCGCTTGATGTGGGTGATTCGTTGGTGAGCTTTGACGGCGAAGCTGAAGGATTCGGGAGTGGCTTCGCACCATGCGTCCAAGGTCTTGGAAGCGGGACGAGTTCGGAATGTGTAGTTCACTTCCACACAGTTCAGTTGAGTCGCGTAATAATTCAGAAACTTGGATGCAGGCGTTTTGGGCGGATAGAAGTCCGGCTTCCACGAGGTGTATGCCCAGCCGGAGGTGCCGATTGATATCTTTTTCATGTGCCTGCCCTCATTCCTTTGGAAACCTGAAAACAGAAATAACTTTGATGCGGTGGGAGCGGCTCGGTGCGTGACGTCAGGCGAATTCGGCTCGATTTCGGAAGGCCGCAACTTGCGATTGCGATTCATGCGACGGGCAAGAGTTCTACAATGTTTTCCATGACTGTTACTCGTACGAATCCGCTGGCATTTCTTTCCGATGAACTGGCCGCGCTGAAGGCGCAGGGCACTTACTTCAAGCTGCGCGTGCTGGATGATGAGCAGGCCGCGGTCTGTCACTTCGATGGCCGCAAGGTGATCAATCTTGCTTCGAACAATTATCTTGGGCTCACAACGCATCCCAAGCTTCGCGAAGCAGCGTTGGAGGCGACGCGCAAGTATGGCGTGGGTTCCGGCGCAGTGCGCACGATTGCCGGGACGATGAAGATTCACATGGAACTGGAGGAGAAGATTGCGCGCTTCAAGAAGGTTGAGGCCTGCGTCGTCTTCCAGTCCGGATTTACGGCCAATGCCGGAACGGTGTCATCGTTCCTTGGCAAGGACGACTACATCATCAGCGATGAGTTGAATCATGCGTCGATCATTGACGGCTGTCGGCTGTCGAGGGCGAAGATACTGGTCTTTCGCCACAAGGATGTGGCGCACGCCGAAGAGCAGCTTGCCAGTGTGGCGAAACTGCCGGGAAAGAAATTGCTGATTACCGATGGCGTGTTTTCCATGGACGGCGATATTGGTCCGCTGCCCGGTTTGTGCGATGTGGCGGAGAAGTATGGCGCGATCATGATGGTGGACGACGCTCATTCCTCTGGCGTGTTGGGACGCAACGGGCGCGGCACGGTAGATCACTTCGGCCTGCATGGGCGGGTGGATATCCAGGTAGGCACGCTCTCCAAGGCGATTGGCGTGCTGGGTGGCTATGTGTGCGGCACCCGCGACTTTATTGAGTATCTTTATCATCGCGCGCGGCCGTTTCTTTTTTCGACATCGCATCCGCCGGCGGTGGCTGCGTCTTGCATCGCCGCATTCGATGTGCTGGAAAACGAGCCGGAGCTGATTGAGCGCCTCTGGGTGAACACCCGCTACTTCAAGAAGGAGCTCGGACTGCTCGGCTTCAATATTGGCGGCGTTACGACTCCGGCAAGCGAAACGCCGATTACTCCGATCATCATCGGCGACGGACGCGCGACGATGGAGTTCAGCAAAGCGATCTTCGAAGAGGGCGTCATGGGAACGGGAATCGCCTTCCCGACGGTTCCGGAGGGTAAAGCGCGCGTGCGCACAATTGTGACTGCAACGCACACGGACGACGAGTTGAGTCAGGCGCTGGAAGTGCTTGGCAGGGTTGGTAAGCGGATGGGGTTGATCGCGTAGTTTCTAAAGGCAATGGAGAGATGAAGGGCGTGGTTTCCCAGGTTAGTGCCTGAAGACTGCGCGAACCTGGGGCACCCGTCTGTTCGGTTAGTGAGAGTCAAAGTCGGATCTGGTGGTAGGACTTTCCCGGGCACCCCACATTCGCCCAACAACAGGCAGAATGTGGGCCACCACTACTTATTGCGGCTGGCTTGAAGTTTGCGGGATTTTTCTTCTACGCCTTGGGCCAGCTTTTCTTTGTAGTTGACCAGCTTCTTCTTCAGTTCGGCATCGCCGGTTGCAAGGATCTGCGCGGCTAGGATTCCGGCGTTGGTGGCTCCGGGCTTGCCGATGGCCACGGTGGCTACGGGGATTCCGGCGGGCATTTGCACCATGGCGAGCAGCGCGTCGAGGCCTCCTAGCGATGTTGCTGCGATGGGGACGGCGATGACGGGCAGGATGGTTTCCGCGGCGATCACACCTGCAAGATGCGCTGCGCCACCGGCTCCGGCGATGATGACGAGGATGCCGCGACCTGCTGCTTTGCGGCTGAATTCGCTGGTACGGGCAGGGGAGCGGTGAGCGGAGCAGACATCAATCTCATACGGAATGCCGAAGAGATCAAGGGCCTTGGCGGCCTCATTCATGATCTCAAGATCACTGTCACTGCCCATGATGATGGAGACTAATGGTTTTCTTTCCATGTGCGATTCCTCAAACGATAAAGATTCAGTGCTTTAATCGGCGGTGGGCTATGTCAGTGCGGTACTGCATGCCATCGAAACGAATCATGCGAACAGCTTCATAGGCTCGGGCAACGGCAGACTCGAGCGAGGTGGCGCGGGCGGTGACACCGAGCACACGGCCTCCGGCAGTCGCGATCTGGCCGTCAACGAGCTTGGTTCCGGCGTGGAAGACCCTGACGCCGTCGAGCGCGTTGGCGTGATCCAGGCCGGTGATGATTTTGCCGGATTCGGCGGGACCGGGATAGCCTTCGGCGGCCATGACCACACAGACGCTCGGATCGGGGCTCCAGCGGAAAACGCCGTCGCTGATGCGGCCCTCGATGCTGGCTTCAAAGGCTTCGAGGAGATCGCTCTCAAGGCGCATCAGAATGGGCTGGGTCTCAGGATCGCCGAAACGGCAGTTGAACTCCAGCACCTGAGGTCCGCGGGCGGTCATCATCAGGCCGCAGTAGAGGATTCCCGTGTAGGGTGCGCCCTCGGCGGCCATTCCTGTGATGACGGGGCGAGCGATGTGGCGCAGCAGCCATTCGCGCATGTTGTCGTCAATGAGACCCTTGATGGAGTACGCGCCCATGCCTCCAGTGTTGGGTCCGGTGTCGCCATCGCCGATGCGCTTGTGATCCTGGGCGGCGACCAGTGGCGCAACACGCTCACCATCGCTCATGACGAGGAAGCTGATCTCTTCGCCTTCGAGGAACTCCTCGAAGAGGACGTGATGCCCGGCGTCGCCTAGCGAACCCTGCAGCATTGCGGTGGCGGCCTGCGCGGCTTCCTCTTTGCTGTTGGCGATCACAACGCCCTTGCCAGCGGCGAGACCGTCGGCCTTGACCACGATAGGCGCACTGAAATTTGCGAGCGCCGCCTTGATCTCCGACACCGCGTGCACCTGCACATAGAGCGGAGTCGGGATACGGTGGCGGGTCATGAAAGCTTTTGAGAAGCTCTTACTGGACTCCAATTGTGCGGCAGCGCGGGTGGGGCCAAAGACGGGAATACCGCGGCGGCGCAGCTCGTCGACCGTGCCGAGCATGAGCGGCACTTCGGGGCCGACCACTACGAGATCCGGTGCGACCTTGACGGCCGCTTCGATGATTGAATCCAGCCGATTCAGGTCGCAGGGTACACAGGTTGCCTCCTGCGCGATTCCGGCATTGCCGGGAGCGCAGAAAACCTGGGTGACCCGTGGCGACTGCTTGAGCTTCCATACCAGTGCGTGTTCACGGCCACCGCCGCCCAGCACGAGAACTTTCATGACTTCTCCAACGCAAAAGGGTATGAGGTTGCGGAGGGGTAAGTCAATCAGTTTGGGAATAAGGAACGGCAAAGCCCACGTGTGTTCCAATTGGGCGTGCTGGCGGGGCTGGCAAACACCTGCCGCAAGCTGTGGATTCTGATAGCCTTGTTTCGAGCCGGATGGGCGACGCGAGAGGTTACTGTGTCTAGAACGGATCAGGATGAGCATCGACGGGCAGCAGTGGAATCCGAAGGTTTCAACGCCGGTTCTGCCGGAAGTGCACTCGCGCATTCCTCTGCCGACAACGGGCGGGGTGCTGCGTAAGCTACTGGCGTTTGCCGGACCGGGCTTCCTGATTGCCGTGGGTTATATGGATCCGGGAAACTGGGCCACGGACCTGGCGGCGGGCTCACGCTATAACTACACGCTGCTGTACGTCATTGTTCTCTCGAACCTGATGGCGATCCTGCTGCAAAGCCTTTCGATCAAGCTGGGAGTTGTGAGCGGGCGCGACTTGGCACAGGCCTGCCGCGAGCGCTTCGGAAAGCGCACGGCGTTCGTGCTCTGGCTGCTGGCCGAGGTGGCGATTGCGGCCTGCGACCTGGCAGAGGTGATCGGTTCGGCGATTGCCTTGGAGCTACTTTTCCATATCCCGCTGGTGGTTGGTGTGGTGATCACGGGCTTTGATGTGCTGCTGCTGTTGCTGCTGGAAAACCGCGGCTTCCGCTACATTGAAGCGATTGTGGTGACGCTGACTGCGACCATTGGCGTGTGCTTTGGGTTGGAGATTCTGTTTTCCAAGCCGGAGTTCGGGCTGGCGCTGAAGTGCATGTTCATCCCAAGTCCGGTGATTCTGCATGATCCACTGATGCTCTACATCGCCATAGGAATTCTTGGCGCCACGGTGATGCCGCACAACCTTTACCTTCATTCGGCGATTGTGCAGACACGCGACTATGCTCGCACACCCGAGGGACGGCGCGAGGCGCTGCGCTACTGCAACATCGATTCGGCTGTGGCGCTGACCATCGCACTCTTTGTGAATGCGGCCATCCTGATGGTAGCTGCGGCGACGTTCTATCGCGCCGGACAGCACGAAGTAGCGGAGATTCAGGACGCCTACAAGCTGATGTCCGGCTTGCTGGGAGTGACGGCGGCGAGCGGGATTTTTGCGCTGGCGCTGCTGGCGAGCGGCCAGAATTCGACTCTGACAGGAACCCTGGCCGGGCAGATTGTGATGGAAGGCTTTATCCATCTCAGGGCCAAGCCGTGGATTCGGCGGCTGATCACTCGCCTGCTGGCCATTGTGCCGGCGGTGATTGTAACGATCATTGCCGGCGAAAGCGGCACAGCACGGTTGCTCATCCTGAGCCAAGTGGTGCTGAGCATGCAATTGAGCTTTGCCGTGGTGCCCCTCGTGATGTTTACCAGCGACCGGAAGATGATGGGCGAATTTGTGAACCCGCCGTGGCTGAAGGCGCTTTCCTGGTTTACCGCCGCATTGATTGCTGGATTGAACCTATGGCTTTTGGTGCAGATACTGCACTAGACCTTTGCCGGAAAGCCTCCGCGATTCCGGTCAAACTGGTTTGCGACAGGGAACTGGCACTGACCGGTTTGCGTATCAATCTACATCTGGAAATGCGTTTGTGCCCGGATTGGCGCCTGAGCACTGATTTTTCTCTTGCAGCCGCGCCAGAATCGTGGCGCACGAAATTGAGGATGCTATGACAAGAACGTTGCAGGCGTTGTGCGTGGCGGCAATGGCCGGGATTTTGATACTGGCGGGATGCAGTATCAGCAAACAGGGCAGCGGCGAGGACAAGAAGGTCAGCATTGAAGGGCCGGGCGCGAGTATCAAGGTGGACAAGAGCAGCAAAGGGAATGATTCGGGGATTCCTCTCTATCCGGGCGCGCAGGCGAAACAGGGCTCAGGGGATGAGGGCAATCGCGTGCACGTGAACCTTAATATGGCCTTCCTCAAAGTAAAGATCGTGAAGATGAAGTTCAACTCCGATGACACGATAGAGAAGGTCGCTTCCTTCTATCGCGACAAGCTCGGCGACTACGGCAAGGTGCTCGAATGCAAGGGCGGCGGCCAGGATGTTGAGGTTGGAAGCGGGCGTGGACTGGACAGTCCTGTGAAGTGCGACACCATGCATGGCAACCGTGGCGAGGTGACGTTGAAAGTGGGAACCGAGGGAAATCAGCATGTGGTGCAGATCAAACCCAGTGGCAAAGGCTCGGAGCTTTCGCTCATCTACATTCAGATTGGCAACGACAAGAAAGATGACGATGATTATGGCGGCAAGCAGCCATCGTAAGTCTGCCGTTAGACCTGCAATCATGGACGGCAAGGCCTTCCCATTTGCTTCCGCGCCAGCAGACTGTTAGTTTTTGAGCAATGGAGCATGCGTGCGGCCAATGCGGTGCAGTGGTGGAGGATGGCCGTCCCTTCTGCGAAAAGTGTCATGCGCCGCAGATCAGGGTTCCAGTGCGGCCGCCGACAGCTCCGGCTACGGAGCCGCTGCTGCCGGGAACTCCCGAGGACTTGCAACCTCCCGCTGAGCCGATAGTGAGCGAGTCCCGTGCGCTCGAATCTAAAATTCCCGATGGCACCGAATCACCCAACGCACTGATCTGGCGGCCTGCGATTGGTGCAGCACTGGTGGCAGGTCTGCTGGCGGCCGTGGGAACCGCGATTCCCATTATTCCGCTGGAGATGCTATGCATGTTTGCCTCTGGAGGGCTGGCGGTTACGCTGTACCGGCGCCGGGCAGGATATTGCACGGTTACACCGTGGATGGGTGCAAAGCTCGGCGTGCTCTCCGGGGGAACGGGATTCGGCCTGCTTGCGTTGCTAAGTACACTCCGGCTCTTTGCTGCCAGTGAGCGACTGGAACTACGCGCAGCATTCCATGACAAGATGCAGGAAGCAATTGGCTCCGCCGCTGACCCGGATGTACGTCACGCGATGGAGCAGTTCAGTGGGTACATAGCCACGGACCACGGACTTGTGTTGCTGGTACTCTTCTTCCTGGCGATTGCGGCAATCTTCTTCCTGACCTTCAGCGCGCTGGGTGGAGCTCTGGGAGCGGCCCTGTTCGGGCGAGATAGCGCCCGCAAAGAATAACCCTGCTCGTCCTCCTTGCCCCGCCCTTGTCCAGTCGCGTATCATCGGCAGCTATGAACGTCATTTCCCGGCCTCCTCATCTTCGCGAAAAAGGGCAGATCATGTCCGCCTCCGAGATCGAGCGCACCCTGGTTCGCCTGGCGCACGAGATCGTAGAAAAGAACAATGGAATTGGAACCCTCGGCCTCATCGGTATCCGTCGCCGTGGCATTCCGATTGCCGAGCGCCTGGCTAAGCACATCGAGCGCATCGAAAAAGCTCCCGTGCCAGTGGGCACCCTTGACATCACGCTTTACCGCGATGACCTTTCCACGGTGGGACCGAAGCCCGTTGTGGAACCTCGCCCGATCGGATTCAACATCACGGATAAGGATGTTGTGCTCTGCGACGACGTGCTTTACACGGGGCGCACTGTGCGCGCCGCGCTGGATGCGTTGTTTGACCAGGGCCGCCCGCGCAGCGTGAAACTACTGACGCTGATCGACCGCGGACATCGTGAGTTGCCGATTGAGGCGAGCTTTGTGGGTCGCCGCGTGCAAACCACTGATCTGGAAATCATTGAAGTGAAACTCACCGAGACGGATCAGATGGAGAAGGTTCTGCTGGTTGAGCGTGTACCGGAAGCGGAAGGCTAGCAAAGGTCAACATGAAAGCCAAGCCCCGGTCGCTGCTCGGAATTGAGCCGCTGGATTCGCGGCAGATTCTTGAAATGCTTGCGCTGGCAAAGCGTATGAATCCGGCCCGGCCCCGCACCACTCTTCGGGGCCGGCGCATCGCCCTTCTCTTTTACGAAAACTCCACCCGCACCCGCACCAGTTTTGAAATTGCCGCGAAATCTCTAGGCGCATCTACCGTTGTAATTCATGCGACAACCGCCAGCATTGAAAAGGGCGAGTCGCTGAAGGACACGGGACAGACGCTGCAATCGATTGTGGACGCCATCGTGATACGGCATCCCAGCTCGGGCGCGCCGATTCTGCTGTCGCGGCTCATCGATATTCCCATCGTCAACGCAGGCGATGGAATGCATGCACATCCTTCGCAGGCGCTGCTGGACGCATTCACGATTCTGAATCACAAGAAGGCCATGAAGGGGTTGAAGATTGTCACCATTGGGGACATCTTCCACAGCCGCGTGGCGCGCAGTGATGCGCATCTGTTCAGTAAGCTCGGGGCGCGCGTGGTCTTCTGCGGACCCGATGTGCTGCTGCCTGATTCGGCACGCGAACTGGCTCCAGGAGTGGAGATTGTGCGCGATATGGAAGAAGCAATCCGCGGCGCTGACGTGGTGATGATGCTACGCGTGCAGCAGGAGCGTCTCTCCGGAATGCAGATCAATGTTGACGAATATATTCGCCGCTATCAGCTGACGGCGGCAAGGCTGAAGATGGCGAAGAAAGATGCCATCGTGATGCATCCCGGGCCGATGATTCGTGGCATGGAGATGACGGACGAAGTTGCCGACTGCAAGCAGTCGGTGGTGCTGGAACAGGTATTGAACGGCGTAAAAGTGCGCATGGCAATCCTGACGACGTTGTTGGGAGGAAAGCGATGAGCACGATTCTGCTGCAAGGCGGACACCTGATCGACCCCGCATCTGGCTTCGACGCACTGGCTGATGTCGTGCTTCGCGATGGGCGCGTTGAGCAAATTGCGGTGCCGGGAAAAGCGAAAACCGAAGCCAACGATTTGAGTGAGACGTTGAACGTAAAAGGATTGATTGTGGCTCCGGGTTTCATCGACTTGCACGTGCATTTGCGCGAGCCGGGACAGACGCACAAGGAAAGCATTGCGACCGGAACGGCGGCAGCAGCGGCGGGAGGATTCACTTCGGTCTGCGCCATGCCGAACACACGTCCGATCAACGATTCGCCGGCTGTGACGCGCTGGATGAAGGACGAGGAGCGTGGCGCGGTGGTGAATGTGTTTCCCATTGCGGCTGCCACGCTGGGCAGCCTCGGCGAGAGGTTGAGTGATTATCGCGGGCTGAAGCGCGCTGGAGCCGTGGCGCTCAGCGATGATGGCAAGCCGATCCTCGACGATCACATCATGCGTGAAGCACTGGCGCTGGCAGCCAAGGTTGGGCTTCCGGTGATTCAGCACGCGGAAGACACGAAGCTCTCGCATGGCAACCCCATGAACGAAGGTGCAACGTCCTTCAAACTAGGATTGCGCGGACAGCCATCGGCTTCAGAATGGCAGATGGTAGAGCGCGATATTCGCCTCGCGAGCCAGGAGGGCGGCCGCCTGCACGTAGCGCACGTTTCTACCGCGAAGTCGCTGGACATGGTGCGACTGGGGCGTAAATCGCAGGTGCAGGTAACGGCGGAGGTCACGCCGCATCACTTCCTGTTCACCGAAGAAAGCTGCTCGAATTACGACACACGCTACAAGATGAACCCTCCGCTGCGTTCCGCTGCGGACCGCGACGCTATGCTGGCCGGGATCGTGGATGGCACCATCGACGCCATTGCTACCGATCATGCGCCGCACGCGTTGTTTGAAAAAGAAGTTGAATTCGACAAGGCTGCATTCGGCATCACGGGGCTGGAGATTGCGCTGGCGGCGACGATTACAGCTCTGTATCACACGGGAAAAATTTCGCTGGTGCGAGTTGTAGAGTTGCTCTCGGCGAACCCAGCGAAGATCATGGGATTGACGGGAAGAGGTACGCTGGCGGAAGGCTCGGTCGCCGATGTGACGATCTTCGATCCGAAGAAGCGCTGGACTTACGATGTGGCGCAGACGCGCTCGCGCTCGCGCAACTGTCCGTATGGTGGAATGCAGTTTCACGGCAAGGTGAAGGCCACCATCGTCGGCGGCAAGGTTGTGTTCAACGAACTGTAAAGACAATGCTAGCCAAACGGGCACGCTCATGACGCCAGCCCATTTGAGCCTTCATAGCCGATGAAGGCTTCCTGGAGAACGACGTGCGGGTATTTCTGGATTGCGATGGCGTTCTCGCCGACTTTAATACCAAGGCGATGCGGATCTGCGGCAAGCTTCCACATGACGCCAACTCGGCAGAAGAGAATTCGAAACTTTGGGAGATGATCGGCGAGTGCCCAGACTTTTTCTTCCAGATACAGAAGCTTCCGGATGCGGATGAGTTGGTGCAGGGCGTACGCGAACTTGGGTTCGAACCGGTCATCCTGACGGGTGTTCCTCGATTCAAAGAATCGGTAGGCCAGAAGCTGCGCTGGGGACAAAAGTACTTTCCGTCGTTGAAGATGATCACCTGCCGCTCCCGCGAGAAGTATCTCCACGGCAAGCCTGGCGATGTGCTGATAGATGATTGGGACAAATACCGAAGCGAGTGGAAGCGCATGGGTGGCATATTCATTCATCACAAGAGCACGCTGCAGTCTCTGGCGGAATTGAGACGTTCACTGCAGCGCTGAGAGGCTTGTTTGCTGTTAGAGTTGAATTTCCAGCCATGACACGCGACGCCGATTCCATCCTGACCTCAATCTTCGGGCTCAAGCAATTCCGCTTGGAGCAGCGTGAGATTGTGAATGACGTGCTGGCCGGACGCGACGCGCTGGTGGTGATGCCCACCGGCGCCGGGAAGAGTCTCTGCTACCAGTTGCCGGCCGTTGCATTGCGCGGACTCACGCTGATTGTTTCTCCGCTGATTTCGCTGATGACCGACCAGGTGCGGCAGATGCGCGCACTACGGATTCCGGCGATCATGTTGTGCAGCGGTCAGAGTTGGGATGAGCAGCGCGAGGTGATGGCACGCTTGCGCGAAGGATTTCGCGGACTGCTCTACGTGGCTCCGGAACGATTCAGCGCGCCGGGATTTCTCTCCATCATCACGCAGCGCGAGTTGTCGTTGCTGGCCATTGATGAGGCACACTGCATCAGCCAATGGGGACACGATTTTCGTCCCGAGTACTTGCGCCTGGGCGAGATTCGCAAACAGCTTGGCAATCCGCTGACCATCGCCCTGACTGCGACGGCGACACCGGAAGTGCGCGCAGACATTGTGCGAAACCTCGAACTGAAGAATCCGGCGATCCACGTGACCGGGTTTGATCGTCCGAACCTTAGCTATCAGTCGATCGTCTTCACCAAGGCGAAGAACAAGCAGGCGGAGTTGATCGACTATCTTACGCATCGCAAAGATGGCGGCATTGTTTACTGTTCCACGCGCAAGCAGGTGGACGAAGTGACTTCGCTGGTTGCGAATAAATTGCGTGGGCGCACGGTGGTTTGCTATCACGCAGGAATGGACGCCGAGGCTCGCGACAGCAACCAGCGCCGCTTCATTGAACTCGACAACGCGATCATCATTGCGACCAACGCTTTCGGTATGGGCATCAACAAGCCGAATCTGCGGTATGTGATTCACTACAACCTGCCGGGAAGCCTGGAAGCCTACTACCAGGAGGCCGGGCGCGCAGGGCGAGACGGACTGCCAGCGGAGTGCATTCTGTATTACGCAGCGGCGGATGTGATGACGCAGAAGTTCTTTGCCGAGAAGATTGGCGAGAACCAGCGCATCACTGAAAAGCAAATCGCAGTGCTGCAAGTTCGCGCCAAGAAGCAACTGGACGCCATGCAGAACTACGCACGGTGGGAACGATGCCGTCGTCGGCAGATTCTGGAATATTTTGGAGAGGCGAAGCTTCCTGAAAATTGCGAGTGTGATGTGTGTCGCGCGAAGAACCCGTCGCTGAAAGTATCGGGCAGAGCTGCTGCGATGACCGCCGAGAGTGCAGTGCCGCGCGGAGTTTTGCTGAAGCCTCGCGAGCAGGCTATGCAACGCGCGTTGAGCGCGGCGAGCGCGGATGAGAACGCGCAGCTGGCAAGGATGAAGGAGCTGCGCCGGGATGTGGTGCGCGCGCTGGGCACAATGTTCTTCCAATATCTGCCGGACGATTTGCTGCGGAGACTGATTGCGCAGCCTCCGCGAAATGTGGAGGAGCTGCGCGATGATTTTGAGCTGCACAACAAGATCGTCGAGAGTTTTGGGACACGCATTGTGCATCTGGCGGGGAGTGGAGCGGGCCAGCCGTCCGCATCGCAAACAATAGAGCGGGAAGTTGAGCCCGCTGTGCGCCGCGAGAGGCCGAGTGCGGACAAGTCACGAGCGCCGCGAGCCAAAGTTGTGGCAGCGAAGGAAACTGCGGGCGGCAAGGTGGGTGTGCTGCATGGGCGCGCGGTCGAGGCGCGTTTTGAACGGCTCCGCTCACTGCGGCTGGAACTTGCGCGCAAGAATCACTGGAAAGCGTTCCAAGTGCTGCATGATGCGGCGCTCCTGGAGATGGCGCGCACCCGACCGCGGACGATGCGCGAGTTGCTGGAGATCAAGGGCATAGGGCCGAAGAAAGCCGCGGAGTTCGGTAGCGAGTTACTAGCGGAGCTCGCAAGGGAATAGCAGGGCTAGTCGTGATTGGCCCTGCTAGTTCGCAGCGATTTCATTTACCCGCGACGGTCGCTGTGCTCTTTACTTCCAGTTCCATCGTTGGCGGATGCAGCAGCGTGTTGTGAATCAGGCAGCGATGTACGGCCTCTTCCACGCCTTTGCGATGCTCTTCGCTCAAGCCTGCGGGCACGTCTACCTCGATTTTGAAGTTATCCAGCCGTGCCGGATTTTTTGCTTTTTCCGCCGTGACTTGTACCCGCGTTCCCACAACGGTGATGTCCTGCCGCTTGAGATAATCCACGGCATAGTAGCCCGCGCACGAACCCAGCGAAGCGAGCATCAACTCCGGCGGAGTCATGCCCTCATCGAAGCCGCCGCCTGTCTCCGGTTGATCGCTTACCACAGAGTGGCCGCGCGTCTTCACCTCAAACTGCACTGCTCCCAAGTGCTCTACCGATACTTCCAACATGGTCATTCTCCTTTAGTTCATTAGCGGCGCACACTGCCTGCGCACAACACCTGATCCAGCCGTTCTCTTAACGCTGCGCGCGCACGATGCAGTCTGCTCTTCATCGCCGGCAGCGAAATCCCCAACCTCTTTGATACTTCTTCGCCGCTCAGGTCCTCAACGTCGCGCAACATATAAACCTCGCGTGCATCCTGCGGCAGTTCCCCGATTGCCTGCCACAGCAAGGTCTTTATCTCCTGGCGCGCCAAGTCCACGTCCAACGCTTCGGCCTTCGATGCCAGTTCAATGCCGACCTCCTCCATCGCCGAAAGCTGCAGTAGCGGAGCCATGGTTTCGCGCTCCTTCAACTGCCAGCAGAGGCGGCGAGCGATCTGCCCCAGCCATGCACGGAAAGCTGCAGCCTCACGCAACTGTCCAAGGCTGCGATACGCATTCAGCAGAGCTTCCATCAACACGTCTTCGGCATCCGCGTGGTTTCCGCAGACCCGCAGCATCTGCCGGTACACCGCGTCTTTATGCTCGTTCGCCAGTTCTTCGAAGTCCATGGCAGAGATTGTTGCTCAAAACTTTCGCAATGTCGCGTTTATCCGCAGCAGGGATTTTGTGTTGTTCCGTTTTGTTGGGTCCGTGCCTGGTTCCATGGCATCTTGGCGAGCAGAATTCCCATCATACAAATGTCTGTGGCACCGGCAAAGGTGAGCCCTGCGCCCACAAACATCGCCAGCCAGATGGCGCCATGCACTCCCGCGACCACGAGGATGGTTGCAGTCAACACCAGCAACCCGGCGCCGAGGCGCACCTGCCGCTCCAGCGACCAACGGGTCTTCACCGAAGTTACAGTTTCCAACCCGACATGCAGCCAGGCGTCGGTCCCACCTTCGAGAACTCGAACATTGGCGCTTTCGGCCAACCAGCCCGCGACAATCCGCGCGCGACTCCCGGCTTTGCAGACCAGAACCATCCCATCTTCCAGACGCAGGTCTTTACGCCGCGCCTCGAACTGGTCCATCGGAATGTTCATAGTGCAGGGGATGTGACCGCTGGCGTACTCCGAGGCCGTTCTCACGTCGATCATCTGCGGCCGGTGGCCGTTTCTTATTTCGTCCTTCAGTGCCGCAACACTTACAGTAGACATTTCGCCTTCCTCTATCCATGAAGAGCCTGCGTGCGCCGAAAAGGATTCGTCTCCAGCAAATTATTTGGGACGAAAAAAGGCGGCCCGGAGGCCGCCGCATCTCGTCCTCGCCCTACTTCAGGGCGCGGGCTCCAAATGGCATTTCCACCCCGGGACGCATCTGCATCATCTCTGTCACGGTTGTGAACAGAAAGCCACGGTCCTTGTACTCGGCGATCAGTTCGTCAGTTGCTCGGACGGTGTGGCTGCGGTCCTCGCCCATCTTGAGGTGCCCGCCATCGTGCAGCAGGACCACCTCGCCTCCGGCAATCTGCCGCCGTGCGTGCTTCAAAATCTGCTCATGCGATTTTGCTGCCCAATCAAAGCAGGTCACACGCCACATCACCGGAAACATCTTCAGCTCTTCAACGGTCTTGAACGTCCCCGGCTTACGTGCGCCGAAAGGGGGACGAAACAGGAAAGGACGCTCGCCAGTGGCGTCGAAAATTGCCACCGAGGTGTCTTCCAACTCCTGTCGCAGCTTGGCCTGGCTGGCAAAGATCAGGTTGGGATGGGTGTAGCTGTGGTTCCCAATGGAGTGCCCGGCCTGCTGCACCGCGCGAGCAATTTCAGGACGCTCGCGCACGTAGCGGCCCACCATGAAAAATGTGGCCGAAACCTGGTGCTTCGCCAGCACGTCCAGCATTTTCATCGTCCATGGATCGTTCGGCCCATCGTCATAAGTCAGCGCCAGGACCTTGAGTCCGTCTTTGACTCCGTTAAAGTTTTCGCCATAGAGCTGCGACCATGGGACCATGGTGTGCATTCCGGCAAATGTAGCGGCACCCGCCGCCAGCGCTCCTGCTACGTAACCAATCATCGCAATGATTCTATCCTCTTCCGGGCCCCGCATGCGAAGCCGCTGCGGAACCCTGTTGCTCCCACCGCACGCCACGCGCTATGCTTCTTTGAGCTCTAAAACGCACGATCCCCGTCTACCCGAACTATGGCCAATCTCTTCGAACCGTCGCGTTATATTGCCGTAGAAGGTCCCATTCGTGTGGGAAAAAGCACGCTGTCGCGATTTCTTGCCGAGCAACTCCACGGCCAGCTTGTGCAGGAGCCCGAAGAAAATACGTTTCTTTCCGCGTTTTACCGCGGCGAGCCGGGAGCGGCCTTCCAGGCACAGTTTGCCTTCCTGATCCGCCGCTTCGAGCAGCTTCGGCCCCTTGCCGCCGCCCGCAGCTCGCAGAAGATTGTCATTACCGATTACATTTTCGAGAAGGACAAGCTGTTCGCGAATCTGAACCTCGGCGACGACGAGCTTGCGGTGTACGAGCGTTACTACAAACTGCTTCGCGCCGAGCTTCCAACGCCTGACCTCGTCATCTACCTGCAGGCTCCGCTCGACGTTTTGCGCAAGCGTCTGCGCCGCAAGAATGCTTCCAACGAGCGTGCCATCAGCGACGAATACATGGAAGAGGTTGTGAAGGCCTACGAACATTTCTTCTTCCACTACTCTGCCAGCGACCTCCTGGTGGTCAACACCGCAGATATTGACTTCGTAGAGCGCAGTGAAGACCTTCAGATCCTGCTGCGCCGCGTCAGTGAGCCGATCAAGGGAACCCAGTATTTTCTGCCGCTTGGCCCGCAGAGCAGCGGTCGAGACTAATCTTATCCCGCTATTCCCGGTATCCGCTCTGGGCGGAGACTCACGTTATACTTGCTGTAACGCGGAACCCCATTCCGCTGCGGTTACATCGTGCTTCTCTTTAGAGGTCAACGTGGCACTTTTTGAGTGGACAGAAGAATACTCGGTATCCGTGCTGCGCTTTGATACAGAGCATAAGAAGCTGTTTTCGCTCATCAATGAACTGAATGACGCAATGGCTGAAGGGCGCGGGCGTTACATTATTGCGCGCGTGCTGCAGGAGTTAGGGGAGTATGCGCGCTGGCACTTCCGCGGCGAAGAATCTGCCATGCGCCGCGCGGGATTCGCGGGGCTCGAAGCGCACATAGGTGAACATCGACAGTTTGCGAGAAAGGTCTCTGATTTCTATGCTGAGTGCGGCGAAGGCCAAGGCGCGATTCCCATCGAAGTTCTTTACTTTCTTCGCGACTGGCTGCAGAGTCACGTTTTGCAAACCGACCAGCAATATGCCGAGTCGGTAAATAGCGCGGGGATTTATTAGTCAGTAGGGGAATCAGTATTGCCTCCCCGCATTATCGGCTTGAAATCTGCTTTCCTATAAACTTGAGAGATGCAAATCGTCGAAAGCCCGTTTGCGGTTCTCACTGCCGTTGTTGCACCCGCCCTGCTGACCAATTCCTCCACGGTGCTTGTGCTTGGACTAGGCAACCGGATCGCCCGGGTTGTGGACCGAACGCGCACAGTGGCTGCCGTAATGGCCAATGCGGGCGAAGATTCCGAACTCTACCAGCGCTTGCAGCAGCAGGCCAGCCTGCTCAAGCGGCGCACTGAGCATCTTGGCAAGGCCATTCGACTGGGCTACGCCGCAGTCGGAGGTTTTGCCGCCGAGGCCCTGATCGCCGTGCTTGGCGGTGCGCTGGTGCACTACGAGTACCCGATTCCCGCGCGAATTGCCGCGCTGGCCGCGCTAGGAATTGGCTTTGTCTCCGTCGGGAGCCTGGTCTCAGCCTGCGTGTACATGGTGAGCGAAACCGCCATTGCGCTCGACAATCTTGCAGAAGAGGCGCAAACCGTCATGATGGAGGCACATCGTCAGCTGCGGAAGTGAGCTGCTCGCGCTCCGTCGTCAGCCACTTCTGCTGTCCGTGACCGGGTGGGTTGATCTTCTCCATCTACCTGCTCTCGTCCGCAAGGGCGATGTGTAACCCTCGTACGCCCCAGCAATCTGATATCTCCGCGGAACTCACGACTGTTGCCTCTCGCGGCGCGGAGGGCTACAATCAGCGCGGTTCATCCCATCGAACACTCGCGCCCCGGCGCACAGGCGGCATCCGCAATGCGGAGCCTCACTGGAGGAATTATGAGCATTACCAGCGGCGATTTTCGCCAGCGCATCACCGTTCAGACCCTCGCAGACAAAAAGCACAAGCACGAACTCATTGTTTCACTCACCGCGTATGACTACGCCACTGCCCGCATTGCGGATGAAGCCGGCGTGGACTTCATTCTGGTGGGAGATTCGCTGGCCCAGGTTGTCCTCGGCTATGACAGCACTTTGCCGGTAACGATGGAAGAGATGTTGCACCACACTCGCGCAGTGCGGCGCGCCGTGAAGCACGCTCTGCTTGTCTCGGACATGCCCTTTGGCTCTTATCACACCGGTACCCGTCAGGCCCTGGAGAATGCAGCCCGCTTTGTGAAAGAAGCCGGTGCCGAAGCGGTGAAGATCGAGGGTGGCACATCGCGCGCCAAGCTTGTGCGCCGTATCATAGACGCTGAAATTCCCGTGGTCGGACACATCGGACTGACGCCGCAATCCGTGCATCGCATGGGCGGCTACAAGGTTCAGGGAAAGACCAACGCCGCCATCGACCAGCTCCTGCGTGACGCTGCCGCGCTCGATGAAGCCGGAGTTGCTGCGCTGGTTCTCGAAGGCATTCCCCGCGAAGTTGCCGTGCGCATTACAGCCGAGGTCTCAACGCCCACCATCGGCATTGGAGCAGGGCCTGATTGCGATGGCCAGATTCTGGTCTTCCACGACCTTGCTGGACTCACCTTCAATGCGCCGCCCAAGTTTGTCCGCCGCTACTGCAATGCAGGCGAGCTCATCACATCGGCCATTCAGTCCTATGGCGAAGATGTCCGCAGCCGCGCATTTCCTGCCGACGAGGAGAGCTATCATCTGCCCCGCGAGCTGCAACAGCCGGGTGTCGTGAAGTCGGCCGTGGTACAAAAATAAGGTGAGACTCCGTCTGATCGTCGCGCTACTCTGTGCAGGCCTCGCCACGGCCGCCGCCCAGCCTGCGCCAAAAACTTCGGCGGCATCCGCCTCGGCTAGGAAGACAGCAATGTCTGCAGGGCGAAGCGAATGTGTCGAGGCCGTAGGGCTTTGTGTCACTGTCCCAGCTACGTGGCAGCGGCTTGGCAACATCTTCGACGATCTCGGCTTTGTGGTCGCCGAACCTCATGTTGGAGCGGATTCCTCCACATGGCCACAGATCAACGTTGCCGCCATCGATGTGTCTCCTCAAAAAGCCGGTGGCGGCACGCCTTCGCTCGATGCGCTGGTCGACATTGTTCTCACTCCGGATGGCAGCTTTACCTCCTCGGAGACACAGCAGCGCACGCGCCTGCTTCTGAAGGGCGCGAACGCCGAGATCCTGCGCGTCAAGTTGCACGATGCCGCTGCCAAAGACGAGAGCCGCGTGGAGACCATTGAAGAGGTTGCACTCATTGAGGGAGACGAAGGACTGGTCTACTCCATTGCCCTGCGCTGCACTCCAGAGGAATTCACCCGCCTCGACCCCATTTTCCAGAAGACGATCCACAGTTGGCGCGTCAAACCGCCAGCCGCGTCGCCCGCGTCACCAGCCAAGTCCAGTCAGGATTCGAAGAAGAAATGAAAGTCATTCACGATATTCAGGAGATGCAGGCCGCCAGCCGCGCCGCTACCATTCAGGGATTAACCGTAGGCTTTGTGCCGACCATGGGCGCGCTGCACGAAGGACATTTCTCACTGGTTCGACTGGCGCGAAGCCGCGCCAGCCTGGTTGTTGTATCGATATTTGTAAATCCATTACAGTTCGGCCCTGCTGAGGATTTCGAGAAGTATCCACGCGCTCTTGAGGCTGATTGTGCCCGCCTTCAGGCCGAGGGCGTCGACATTGTGTTCGCTCCCTCTGCCGCGCAAATGTACCCTCCCGGTGCCACGACTGTTGTGCACGTCGAAGGTCTCAGCGACAAGCTCGATGGCCGCTCGCGACCCGGACATTTCCGCGGCGTGAGCACCGTCGTGGCCAAGCTCTTTCACATAGTGCAGCCCGCCTACGCTGTGTTTGGCCAGAAGGACGCCGCGCAAGTTGCCGTGCTGCGACGCATGGTGCGCGATCTCGATATGGGAATCGAGCTCATCATTGCGCCTATTGTGCGTGAAGCCGATGGGCTCGCGCTCTCCTCGCGCAACGCCTATCTCACGGCGGAGCAGCGCAGGCAGGCGCTTGTGCTGCATCGTGCGCTGGGGCAGGTTGAGACTCTCGCCGCCTCCGGTGAATCGAGCACGGCAAAATTGCGCGCCCTCGCCCTTTCTGTGCTGGCTGGGGAACCTGCCGCCCAGCTCGACTACTTTGAAATCATCGACTCCAGCACGCTCGAACCGCTGGAGGATGTCGCTCGCGGAGCGCTCGTGGCCGTGGCTGCTACCTTCGGCGCAACCCGGCTTATTGACAACCTGCTGCTTCCGCCGCGATAGACAGCGCTTTAGGCAGCGAACTTCTAGTGCTACGTCTACGGTGGTAAGAGTGCTAGAATTCGGCTCTTATGCGGCACTTACGTGTTTATGGCTCGTTGCGGGCGATCGCGGTTATCGCCTTGTTGTTCTGCTTTGCGGCTGCTGCCCCGGCCGCCGATCATCACAAGGAATTAGCCAGGCGGATTGACGCCATCCTGGCACGCCCAGAGCTTGCGCGCGGGTTCTGGGGCGTGGAAATTCAGGAACTGGATACTGGCAGCGTCGTCTATGCGCACGATGCCGACCGGCTTTTTACACCGGCTTCCAACACCAAGCTTTTCACCACGGCTGCCGCTCTCGCACTCATCGGCCCTGACTATCACTTCCGCACTACGATTGAGTCCGCAACCGCCCCTGACAAGTATGGCCGAATCAGCGGAGACCTCGTCCTGGTGGGTCGTGGCGACCCCAACCTGAGTGGACGTGCGCTTCCCTACATGCTGAAGACGGAACGCCCCATGCCTCCCGAGCAGGCGCTGGCCGAGCTCGCCGACCAGATTGTGGCGCGCGGCGTCAAAGTCATCGACGGCGACATTGTGGCCGATGACAGCTATTACGTGTACGAGCGCTATGGCGAAGGATGGTCACAGGACGACCTTGTCTGGGAGTGGGGAGCACCGGTTTCAGCCCTGGCCGTGAATGACAACGTGGTCTATCTCAACATTCTCCCCGGCGAGCACGTTGGCGAACGCGCGTTCATCACGCTTGCGCCCTATGCCGGATATTTTCACGTTGAGAATCAGGTCATGACCTCGCCCGCCGGTGCATGGCCGCGCAAGGTGTATGTGCAGCGCCAGCCCGGCTCCAGTCGCCTGGAAATATGGGGGAATATTCCGCTCGATGATAGCGGTGCCGGAGAGGCTGTGGCCATTGATGATCCTGCCGATTTCTGCGCCCGCCTGCTGACAGAATTGCTCGCCAAGCGCGGCGTGGTGATCTATGGCAAGACTCGGACGCACCACACTTCCATGGCCAGCCTTGGCACTATCACGGTGAACACAAGTGTTCCGCTAGGCGGAGGCGGCGAGGCTCAGCCTTCCTCCATATTGCCGGTCGTACTTGCGGAGCATATTTCCGTGCCGCTTTCTTTCGACGTGCAGGTGATCAACAAGGTGAGCCAAAACCTGCACGCGGAAATGATGCTTCGTCTGCTGGGGCGCGAAAAAGGCACGAGCGGCTCCATTGCAGCCGGGCTCGAAGTGCTTCGCAGTTTTCTGTTGCGCGCCGACGTTCGTCCCGAGGAATACGTTTTCTACGATGGCTCAGGACTTTCGCGGCAGAACCTGGTCTCGCCCCACGCAACCGTGAAGCTGCTGCGCTATGCATCGCAACAGAGCTGGTCAGCTATGTACACTTCAAGCCTGCCTCTTGCCGGTGCGGACGGTACCCTCGCATCGCGCATGAAAGATCTTCCCGCAGGTGCGGTCGTGCGCGGCAAAACCGGCTCGCTGGATCACGTCAACACGCTCTCTGGTTACCTGACCACATCCCGGGGTGAGCGCCTCGTCCTTTCCATCATGTGTAACAATCACACGCTGCAAAGCCGACAAGCGTCCGATGTTCTCGACGAGATTGTGCATGAGGCGGAGCACTTCAAGGATTGATCGGAGAGCAGGGGATTAGCGGGCCTTAGGACATTCCATCTTCGTGGGGATACTCTACACGCACATTCCCTACCTGCATGATGACGCGATGGGAGCGCTCCAGTTCCTTGAACGTACAGTTTGTGCAAAGGCAGGCGTACTCCAATGTCTCGCCGCTGAATCGTTCGCTGATGACCGGAATGGCCAGTCGCACCTGGGTCTGGCAGTGCTCACAGCTCATGGGGCCGGACAGGATATAGCGCAGCACTCCCCAGGCCCGCAGGAGCCGGATGTCGCGGGTTTGCGGATCGCTGGTGTCGGCCGCATCACTGAGCAAGCCGAGGTATTCCTGCAATACGCTGCGCTGTGTCTGAAAATCTGTGCCTGTCATGACCAGTCCATTCCAACATGAGGTGAAAGCCTGAGCAAGTCAAAATAGCAGTAGCCGCTGTTACCCATGGGCGCGCATGAGGTGACCGCCGGAATCTGCCGGATGCGCATTTGGATTAGACTTCGGAGATGAACTCGCTCGGGAGAATGCAATGTTGGTAATCCGCAAGGCTCATTCCCAGGATGTGGGAACCATCCTTAAACTGATCCATGGCCTCGCCGAATACGAGCGGGCGCCGGATGCAGCCCAAGCCACCGAGGCCGACTTGCTGCGCGACGGCTTCGGCTCCGACCCAAAGTTCCACTGTGTGATTGCCGATTGGCAGGGCGAGCCCGTTGGCTTTGCACTCTACTTTTACAACTACTCAACGTGGAAAGGCCGCCCCGGCATCTTTCTCGAAGACCTTTTTGTCTGGCCGGAGTATCGCGGCAAGGGAATTGGAAAGGCCTTGCTGCTTCATGTCGCAAAGATCGCCGTAGCCGAAAACTGCGGCCGGTACGAGTGGAGCGTGCTCGATTGGAACACTCCATCCATTGAGTTCTACCAAAGCCTGGGTGCCAAGCAGATGAGTGAATGGCTGCCGATGAGGGTAGAAGGCGATGCGCTTCTGGCACTGGCTCGGAAGGGCTGATCTGCCCTCGGACAATGGAAAGCCGCCTCGACAGGAGGCGGCTTTTGAATTTGGTTCACAAAGGAACAAGCGATCTAATCAGCAATGGGGCGCTGTGCTTTGCGCGCAAGCTGTGGCAATAGTGCAGCCAATCCAAAGAACGCTCCGGAGAAGAGCAGGTCGCTGGCCACTGTGTTGCGGAAAAATGGAATGGCCATCGTGTAGCACTCGGCGAGGCCAGCCAGGGTCTTCGGATACATATTCCACACGGCCCAGACCGCAAAGTTGCTGACGGCGAAGAACGAGAGCGACGCCATAAGCGAGGCTCCGACAACCCGCAACGTGCTAGCGTTCGAGGCCAGCAGCGAGCCCAGCAGCACAATCGCCGCATACCAAGTCCAGGTCACAAGGTCGGAAGCGCTCAGCGGATATCCGTACACGAAGTGCGAGATCAAGACATCGGAGGTCGCCAACAGCGCCACTGGAATCCACAATTGCTTGCGCGACATCCGCGCACCGAAAAACAGCAACGCCGCCGCGACGGGCGTGAAGTTGAAGCTGCCTGCGTGCGGCAGGAAGCGGGCGGCAATGGCGAAAAGCAGGAAGTAATAGGGCAGCATGTTCACCTCGTTGACCTTAATATCGATTCTGTAGCGCAGGAGGGCATGACGTCAAGCGCGGGATTGATTAATTGACTCTCAGGAAAATAAACTCCCGCCGCCTGAGCTCTTCGCCAGACCTTATCTACTCTGCTTTCAGCGCTGGCCCTCTGGCGGCTCAAAACTCTCCAGCTCCGCCCGGTGATGCGCATCCAGCAGAACATATGCCTGGAGTGGCCGACGGCGCCCGTCAGGGTAGAGAAACCTCACGTCAGAAAAGCGCACCAGGTCGCCCGTGGCAGGCGCGGCCAAGGTTTCGGACTCCACCAGCGGAAACCTCGCCCATTCCACGTATGCGCGGCCCAGCCGGGTGTCGCGTGCCGCTGTGGTGGCCTCATTCGGTTCTGGCTTGTAGTAGCTCTGCGCGGTGTTCCCCGGATCCACCTCTGGACGCAGCGAGTCCACGTGCACGGAAACGAATGCTGTCGAGGTCTCCGCGACTCCGGCCCAGTGGAACGGATTCACCATGTAAGGGAAGGCAGCTACCCGCCTGGATGGCTCGCCGTGAAACTCCACCGCATCCAGCGCAGCCAGCGCACGGCGATGCTCAAAGTCCCGCACAGCCCACAGCGCCACGATGAAAACCAGCGCGGCAATGGCGGCTCCGCGTCCGCGAGGACCGTGCTGTCGGGCTCCAATCTCCTCCCCTACCAGTCCAAAAAGCCATGGCAGGGTCAGCGCTGCAAATAGCGCAATCAGAATAAGTGGCTCGACGATGAAAACAATGTCGCACGCATACCATTGCCGCACGAAGGGATAAAAAGGCCGCACACCGTAGTTATTCGTGAAGTCCAACAGCAGGTGGGAGAGTCCTGCGATGCAGGCAAACAGGTACAGCAATCCCCAGCGGCGTTTTGCGGGTGCGGGCAGTCCGCGTCTCCGCCGCCGACATTGCAACAAAGCGTCCACAGCCCATACCAGACCAAGCACCAACGCGGCCAGGAATGGTAGTCCAATAAATGTGTGCGTGATTCCCCGGTGTGCGATGAACCCCGTGGCCGAGCCTTTGACGTAGGCGATGATGTCGAGATCCGCCGCCTCGGCGGCCAGCGTCATGGTCACCGTGGCCAAGGCGGTCTTGCGGTTGAAGCCCGCGCGGGCGAGTGTGGCTCCGGTAAGAAAGTGGGTTACTGGCTCCATGACGTGAGATTCAGGGTGCCAAGGATTGGGGCGGAAGTCAAAAGACACCGAACCATGTCTGCCACTCTCACTCTGCCTCCGGCGGCATCAGCAAGGTCAACCCCTTAGGGATAATCGAAATGGTCGTTGGTGTGGGGCCCAGCAATTCTCCGTCGGCCTGCACACGGAGTTGCGAAGCCCGCGCATCGGGCACGTGGCAGACCACCGATTTTGCGGATACAAAACACAGATCGGCCTCAGGCTTCTCCAGCCCGTCAAACGGCGCGATTCCCGTCAGCGCCTGCAGGGTGTAACGCAGCATGTGAGCACGGCTTGAGTTCCTCAGCAACACTAACCTCAAATCGTCTGAAAGCAGCGAACTTCCCGGACGCCAGTGTCGCAGTGGGCCGCCAAACGAGCGCACTCGCATGGCAACCAACTCCAACGCGGTTGTCTCAATGATCTTGCCTTCACCGGTTGTAATCTTCACTGGAAACGGCACAAAGGCGTGGCGGAAAAGCAGCCTTGCTCCATGTGAGTAGTACGCCAGATATCCGCCCCGCTGCTTGGCTCGTGCATTTGCGCGGTAGAGCAGTTCGGCATGAACCCCCACTCCGGCAGCAACGGTGAAGAAGCGCGACCTGCCACCGGTGTCGACGTGGCCCAGCGAAATCGTGTGCGGAGTGAAGCTCAGCAATTGTGCCGCCGCCTGTTCCGGCCTGCCGGCCAACCCCAGGTCATGTGCCAGCACGTTGCCGGTACCGAGTGGAATCACACCCATCATCGCCGAAGTTTCTGCCACTCCCTGCAAAACATCGAAGACCGTGCCATCGCCGCCACAGGCAAAGACGGCGTCATATCCTGCGTGGATCGCTTCCTTCGCCTGTTGACCGGCAGAGCCACGCGCCTGCGTGGCATGAACTGTCACTTCCACTCCAGCGCGGCGGAATATTTCCGCCAAGCGGCGCATCGTCGCCGTTCGCACCTCAAGGTGCGCGCCAGAGACGGGATTAAACAGCAGCAATGCTTTATGAAAGGCTGGCATCGGAGAGGTGCGGCAGTTACTTGCAAGGCGAGTATATCGCAGGGATGTTGCGTCCGGGTGACGGACGGCAAGAGCCCTGCCTTTATTGTGGACCGGGTGAATGTGCGCCGATGGGCGTCGCGCTAGAATCCGACGGCCGTGGCCGGAGCATTTTCAACACCCGCGCTGCCATTGGGCTTTGCGGATCCATCTTCCATGTCGCCATCGCGCTGTGCTTCGTCGTACAGGCGCAACGCCTCCAGCAGCACCGATTGCGTGGTGTGGGTGATGGTGCGAGGACATTCCACGCGCTCGAAATCAATCTGGAACGATCCCTCAGCCCACGCAGCAACCTTGTACACCACCGTTTCTCCGGTCAGTTTGCCGAGCGTTGCATGAACCAGTTGTCCGTCATGGAATTGCATCTCGCTCTGCTCGGCTCCGTGCGTCAGCACCAGGCTGCAGCTTTTCCGTCCCATGTCGAGTGTCTGCAGCAGGTCTACCACGGACATTTGCGCCAGCGTGCCGCGCACGCTCGTGGAGTTTGCTCCCTCTCGCGTTGCCTTGCCCAGGCTCACCCGGTCGAGAACCCGCTTGATCCGTCCCACTGCTTCGTCGATGAAGAAAGGCTTCTCAATGAACTCTTCCACCAGCAGGCTGGTCCCGGCTAGAGGTCCGGTGATATCCGCGCGGGAGGCCATCATGATCACCGCAACCTGCGGAAAGGCGATGCGAAGCTGGCCCAGCAGTTCCAGGCCGCTCAGTCCCGGCATACGGTAGTCGGAAATGATCAGGTCGGGCGTCTGCTTTTCAGCGCGCCGCAGCGCATCCGGGGCATTGGAGAAGGAGATTACGCTTGCCTCGATCGATAGCCGTGCGAGCAGCAGCTCGCGAATGACCGGATTGTCGTCCACCAGCAGAACCTTTAAGCCCTTATCCATGATTGCAGCTTCCATCTCTAAATTCAGCGTTTCGAACTTCGGTCTTGGCGTCGATACTCCCCGCTCTTGCCGCCGCTCTTGCGCTCCAGTTGTATAGAACGGATCGAGATCCCTTTATCTAAAGCCTTGCACATGTCATACACGGTCAAAGCCGCCACGGACACCGCCGTGAGCGCTTCCATCTCAACACCGGTCTCCGCCGTAGTGGAAGCCCGGGAACTCAGCACAACTCCATCCTTGCACAGAGAATACGAGATATCTACGTAACTAAGGTTAACTGGATGACACATTGGTATTAGCTCTGATGTGCGTTTGGCGGCCTGAATGCCCGCAATCCGGGCAACCTCGAACGGATCACCTTTGGGATTGTGCGCAAGCGCCGCAAGCACTTTGGGGCTCATCTCGACGTGTGCGCTCGCCTCCGCCGTCCGCACCGTAGCGCTCTTGCTGGAAACGTCAACCATGCTGGCTCTGCCCGCCGCATCGTAATGTGACAGTCCTGTTGCGGTTTTTGTTGTTGTCGTCGGGTTCGTTATTCTCGGAGTTGTCTTGGGCTTCCTGATTGCCATTTGAGATCGGCTCCTGTGCTTCGAATGGGAGTGTACGGCAAAATTGCCGTCACCACGCAACACAGGATTGTAGGGGATTTCCGCACACGATTCACCAAGCCACAAATGAAGTCACTCCATGAAGGTAGTTTGAGCTGGTTTGACCATACACGCTCATAAAGAGTTGTTAGGGTGGATTACTCAGGAGCAGGGATATCGCCTGCGATTGGCTAAGACAAAGTGGTATGGAGGTTCGAGAATATGTTGAAGAAATTGGTACTTGCAGCATTCGGTCTGGTGATCGCCGTCGGCTTGGCGATGCCGCCCAAAGCAGAGGCGCAGGTAGCCGTCGGGGTTCAAGTTGGAGTGCCGGTAATTGCTTTTACGAGCGGCTACCATGAAGGCTACTACTACGAAGACGGATATCGCTATCAGAGAGACTCTCGCGGATACAGACACTATGATCACGCATACGGCGGCCACCGCGACTGGAGAAATGACCGCGCCCACCGCGACGGGAATCATCATGACGAGCATCATCCAGATGGCGACCATCGCGACTGGAAACGATAGCTTAGATCACAGCAATACCTATGACCGCGGGGACTAACAAGTCAGGTCGGCTGCGCTTGCCTCCTCGATTGGCCGACTGCTGAACACGGTTGGCCAATCGAGGGACAGTCCCATTCAATCCAGATCGTCGGCTATACGGAGACTGACTCACAGTGATTTCCCTGTCCGGCTTTTCTCCAGCCTGCTCTTCTGCGAAAATCAATGGTGTGAACCCTCGAAAGCTTCAAGTTGCAGTGGTGGGCGTCGGCTCGTTCGGACGAAACCATGCCCGCGTTTATAAAGAGCTCGCCGACCAAGGTGCGGAACTGGCCGCCATTGTCGATGCCGATCTTGCGCGCGCGCAGGCTGTGGCCTCTGAGTTCGGCGGACGTGCTTTTGCTTCCGTTGGAGAAATGCTCGCGGCCATCCCAACGCTCCACGCGGCCAGTGTTGCCGTGCCCACGGTCTCCCATCTGAATGCCGCCCGTCAGTTGATGGAGCGCGGCGTGGACGTCCTCATCGAGAAGCCTCTCGCCATTTCCATTGCCGAAGCCGATGAACTTATCGCGCTAGCCAAACAGCATGGACGTATCGCGCAGGTCGGGCATCTGGAGCGCTTCAACCCCGCCGTGCGCGCAACCTGGGCGTTGCTCACTCGTCCCATGTTCTTTGAGGTTCATCGCCTCAGCGTTTTCACTCCGCGTTCGCTTGATGTGGACGTGGTGCTCGATCTGATGATTCACGACCTGGACATTGTGCTGAAGATGGCCAACTCTCCGGTTCGCGAGTTGCGCGCCGTTGGCCTTCCGGTTCTTACCGGCAAAGTGGACATCGCCAGCGTGCGCATAGAGTTTGAGAGTGGCTGTGTTGCCAACTTCACAGCCAGCCGTATCAGCACTGAACGCGTACGCAAGCTCCGTTTCTTCCAGCCGGCGCAATACGTTTCACTGGATTACTCCCGTCGCGACGTCTTCTCGCTTTCCGTGAAGCCCACCGCTTCCGGAGTGCCCGAGATTTCTCCTTACAAGCCTGAAGTGACCACCGAGGAACCGCTGCGGGCTGAGTTGAGCAACTTCCTCAAGGCCGTTCGCCAGCGCACGACTCCCGAGGTAACTCTGGAAGACGGGCGCGCCGCTCTCGCCCTGGCTTTGGAGATTCAAGAGCAGATGGCCGCGCACCAGAAACGCGCGCACCTCGACGAGTTAGCCGCCACCATGGCCAAGGGAGTTATGGCCCAAGGAGTTAAGAATCGTTAAGAGCTTCAGGCTGTGCTCTTTTAGCCAGTTCGAATGCCCGCACAAATGCGAAAATCGATGGGAAGATTAGAATTGTGACTTATCCGCCAAACGTATGCCGGATGAGTCATCAGCCCGGCAACCCCCAGACTCACCAGCGAGTCCGTTTGATCTCCGGGTGCCTTGTTCACCGCTTATGAGGAGTACCGAGATCGAGTCGGAGAATAACAACCAGATCACGCCGCCCGCCCCTGCACCTCCGCCGCAAAAGCCGGAGAGCACACATGGGCATTTCGTCGAAGACGAAAACCCCGAGTTCTCCCCGCACATGCTGGCCGAACTCGAGGACGAACTGGCGCGTTCGCGCATGCGCGAAGCTTTCTGGATCTCCGTCGTTGTCCATATCGTGATCGTGCTGCTCGTCATCTTCTCGCCGCAGTGGCTGCCGGACTGGGCGCAGCCTCATCTGCTGCGCGCTGAAGACCTGGCGCGAACCAAGGAGCCAACCTACCTCGAACTGCCGCAGGATTTGCAAAAGGCACCGCCAAAGGTGCGCGCCGATAAGCTGAGCGACAAGAACCGCATTGCGCAGTCGCCCCACACTCCAGACCCGAAAACACTGGAGGAATTGCGGCGCGGCAATCAGCGTCCGCCGGGAGCGCAGTCCATTCCCCAGATGCAGCCCCAACCCCAGGCGCCACCAGCGGGCCAATCGCAGCAGCAAACGTCCAACTCGCAATCGGCGATGAACAACTTTCCTCAGCCACGGGTTCAGCCGCAGGAGCAACCGCGCGAGAATCCCTTCAAAATGCCCGGTTCAGCCGGTGATGTCATTGCCCAGGCCGCACGCAATGCCCCACGCATGGGCAGTGGCGGAGGTAGTGGCGGAGGCGCAGGATATGGCACAGGACCGGTGGACCGCAACGCGCGCCTTGGCGGATTCGACGTGCTCAGTGACACGCAGGGTGTTGACTTCGGCCCCTATCTTTCACGCGTCATCCAGTCCATCAAGAACAACTGGTACAACCTGATCCCTGAAGAAGCCCGCGCGCCCTTGTACAAGCACGGCAAAGTCGGCATACGTTTTCTCATCACACCCACCGGAAAAGTCGCAGGCCTGTTCATCGAGACACCATCCGGAGATATTCCTCTGGACCGGGCCGCGTATGGCGGAATCACCGCCTCCGACCCGTTCTCCCCGCTGCCTCACGAGTTCCACGGCCCCTACCTCGCCCTGCGCATCCGGTTCTTCTACAACCCCAAAACAGGCGAACTCGAACAAGAGTAGCCCGCGCCTGCGGCCGGAGCGGCGGTCGTTGCCGCGTACCCGCCAGCGCCTGCGGCCGGAGCGGCGGTCGTTGCCGCGTACCCGCCAGCGCCTGCGGCCGGAGCGGCGGTCGTTGCCGCGTACCCATCTCAGCGTCGCCGGATTCCAAAGGCTATCGCGTAGAATGGCGGCAATGCCTATTCTGAATCGTCAGCCGGAAGCAGGACACGCCGTGGGCATCCTTATCGTCCTCGGCTTCGTTGTGGTCTTTGCCGCGATTCGCAACGTTCCTTTCTTCGTGCACGAAATTCTCGGTGTGCGATGAGGCGCCTATGAGCACCTCCCTCGATCCTCTAGTCGTCGTCGCCGGACCCACCGCCAGCGGCAAGTCCTCGCTGGCCATCGAACTCGCTCTGCGCTTCGGCGGCGAGGTCATCAGTTGCGATTCCGTCGCCGTCTATCGCGAGTTCGAGATTGGCACCGCCAAGCCTTCGTTGGACGAGCGCGCACGCGTGCCGCACCACCTCATTGACGTGGTCTCTCCAGACGCATACTTTACCGCCGGGGAATACGCGCGTCTGGCCCGCGACGCCGCCCGCCAGATCACTGTGCGCGGACACCTCCCCATCGTCTGCGGAGGCACCGGCCTCTATCTCCGCGCCATGCTAGACGGCCTTTTCGCGGGACCTGAGCGCGATGAAGAACTGCGCCAGCGTCTCCGCCGCCACCGCCCCGGCGTACTGTGGCGACTGTTGCGCCGCCTCGATCCTGAAGCCGCCCGCCGCATTCACTCGAACGACGCTCCCAAGCTGATCCGCGCCGTTGAGGTCTGTGTGTCCGCCGCGCGCCCCATGAGCGAATTGCTGCGCGAAGGGCGAGACCCGCTCCTGGGTTACCGCACGCTGCGCATAGGTCTCAACCCGGAGCGGGAACTTCTTTACGACCGCATCAACCGTCGCTGCGCGAAGATGTTCGAGCAAGGCCTCATAGAAGAAACGCGCGCACTGCTGGAGCGCTATGGTGTCGTTCCGTTTGCCATGGGCTCGCTCGGCTATCGGCAGGCAGCGGAACATCTGCGTGGTGAGTGCTCGGCCAGTGAAGCCCTGGCGTGCACCCAGCAGGGTCACCGCAATTACGCCAAGCGCCAGTTGACCTGGTTCCGGCGCGAGCCTGAGATGCATTGGCTCAGCTGCTTCGGTCCTGATGCAGTCGCGCCCGCTGCGGAAATCGTGAAGTCATTCCTGCGCTAGCCGTTCGCGGCGCAAACTCCTCCTAACGTGTATCGTTCATATAAAGGCGCTTAAGTGGCTGGCACTGCAAGCGAGTGTCTTTAAGAGAGTGTCTTAGGGGAGGGCGCATGCCTTACATCTACATCGACAAGGTCCTCAACGAGTTGCGCTCTGAATTGTTGTCGGCGATGCACAATGCGCTTGATCGCGAGTTGCGCAACGGCAAGGTGGACGTCAAGCGCCTCTACCGCGCATTCAACCGCGCCGCCGCCGGACAATGTTCGAATCCAGTCCATATTTCCGACAAGTGCGTGGAGAACTTTGCCGGAGTGGTGAAGAAGAAGCGAGAGCCTCTTGCTGACGAGTAGCTCACCTGCCAAATCCGGAACGCGACCCCCTGCAGCATTTCCATCAGCCTTCTCTCCTCCGTGTGAGAGAATCTCTGTGCAATGGCGAGCACAAAAAAAAGCACACCTAAGAAGCGACCGAATAACCATGGCCTCACTGAGCTGCAGCGTCTCCGCCGCATCGTGGAGTCTTTCTCCAAAGTAAGCGTGCTGGTGATTGCCGATCTCATCGTCGATGAATTCATCTCCGGTGAAATCGCACGTGTCTCACGCGAAGCTCCAGTGCTGATTCTGCGGCATCGTGACCGTACGCTCGTACCCGGTGGCGGAGCCAACGCCATCATGAACCTTGCCGCGCTCGGCGTGACCGCTCTGCCGGTGGGCATTGTGGGCGACGACGAAGCTGGACGCGCGCTGATGCAGATATTCCGCAAGAGCAAGATTTCTGTTAGCGGAATTTCCCGGTTGAAGGGCCACGTCACTACCACCAAAACCCGCGTGCTCGCCTACTCGGCGCACTCAACGCGCCAGCAGGTTGTGCGCATTGACCGCGAATGCGAAACCCTGAAGGACACGCACGCCACGCTGGTCGAGCTGGTTGCTTCCGCCCGTGAGTATGTGCCAGCCGCCGATGCCGTACTGCTCAGCGATTACGGGTATGGCGCGGTTTCTCCGCGTCTGTTCAACTTTGTGCGCGCCAAGGGACTCCTCGGCGACACGCCCGTGACCCTGGACAGCCGCTATCGCATGCTGGACTACGAAGGTGTCACCGCCGCTACGCCCAATGAAGGCGAGGTCGAGGAGGCGCTGCACGTCAAGATTGGTGACAGCCACGAGAAACTCGTCGAGGCCGGAGCCGATCTCATCCGCCGCATGAAGCTCGATTCGCTCGTCATCACCCGCGGTGGAGATGGCATGATGGCCTTCGAAAAGAAAAAGTCGCCGCTTGAGATTCCCATCCACGGCTCCAACCAGGTCGTCGATGTCACCGGCGCCGGGGATACTGTCATCGCAACGTTCACGGCTGCGCTCGCCGCAGGTGCTGATCCGTGCGATGCCGCCAAGCTCGCAAACTATGCGGGCGGACTCGTCGTCATGAAGCGTGGCACTGCCACCGTCAGCCGCGCCGAACTGCTAGCCGCCCTCGCCGACTGATTCGCTCGTGTGGCCCACTCAACGCTCCTTTCGTTGAGTGGGGTCGTTGCTCCAGTTTGAAGCAGTCGTCGAGCAGGAGAACCGCTTTGGGTCAGATTGTCGAACGCGGAGAGCTCGCGAAGGTCGTAGCCGCTTGGCGCGCCGCCGGAGAGTCCGTGACCCTCGCCAACGGATGCTTCGATCTTCTGCATGTCGGCCACGTTCGTTATTTGCAGGGAGCCCGTGCGCTTGGGGGCAAGCTGGTTGTCGCCATCAACTCCGATGCCAGCACGCGCCGCCTCAAAGGTCCTCCACGCCCCGCGATGCCTGAGCAGGAGCGCGCCGAGATCATCGCCGCACTGGCCTCGGTGGATGCCGTCGTGATCTTCGATGAGCCCGATGTGCGCGCTCTGATTCGCGAGATCAAGCCGGACATTCAGGTGAAGGGGACCGACTACACCCGCGACAATGTTCCAGAGCGTGAAGAAGTAATCGCCAACGGTGGACGCATTGAGATTGTCGGCGATCCCAAGGATCACTCCACCACCGAACTACTGCGTAAAATAGGAAAGTAGCTGCGATGGAGTCACCAGCTCCAGACCTCAACCCGCGGGAGCAGAGCTTTCTTCGCTCCTGTTTGGATCGGCATTGCGAGTAAAGCCTGACAATCCAAAACTGAACCCGCGCGCCCTCATCGTCCGCCTTGGCGCCATGGGAGACGTGTTGCACGCCTTGCCTGCCGTGGCCATGTTGCGCCGTGCATTGCCTGAAGCGCAGATCGGATGGGTCGTCGAGCGTCGTTGGCGTGAGCTTCTCTGCGCGCCGGAGACGGAACTCGCTGGTTCGCGCGGCGTCGGACGCCCGCTGGTGGATGAAGTACATCTTGTCGATACCCGCGCCTGGCGCAAACACCTCTTTGCTCCCGAAACCCGCAGTGAGTTCCTGGCCGTGCGCGGCAGTATGCGCCTTCGTGAATATGACGGCGCGCTCGACCTGCAAGGGGCCACCAAGTCCGCAGTGATCGCAAAGCTCTCCGGAGCAGCCACCATTCTCGGCTTCCGTCAGCCCCGCGAGCGCATCGCCCGTGTCCTCTACGATTCGCTGGCAGACCACAGTGCGCGGCACGTCATCGAGCAAAACGTCGAACTGATGCAGACCTGGCTGGAGGAGATTGGACTCTCTCGGGCCACCTCCACTTTACAACCCGGTGCAGCCTTGCTGCCTCGTGACCGCGCCAGCGAAGCTCGTATCGAATCCACGCTCAGGTCCATGGGCCTGGCCCGCGCGCCCTTTGCGATTCTCACTCCCGGGGCAGGTTGGCCCGCCAAGCAGTGGGCGCCCCAGAGCTACGGAGAACTTGCCGTGCAGCTTGCCTCACGTGGACTTCACTCAGTCATCAACTACGGACCGGGCGAAGAAGCTCTCGCGCAGCAGACCGCTGCGGCCAGCAATGGCCACGCCGTACCGCTCTTCAGCTCGCTCAGTGAACTCATGGCGCTCGCTCGCCGTGCCCAGTTCTTCGTCGGCGGAGACACCGGTCCCATGCATCTGGCAGCACTGCTGGGAGTCAAAACCGTAGCGCTCTTTGGTCCCACTGACCCTGCCCGCAACGGTCCTTACTGGGCAGGCACTCGCGTCCTGCGCGACTCCGCCAGCGTCACCAGCTACAGTCACAGCCGCACGGAAGACCTCGGCCTCGAAAATCTCACCGTTGAACGCGTTCTTGCTGAAATCGACGCGTTGCTCGACTGAGTTCCCCTACCTACTCTGAAATGCTCTCCGCGCAGTATGCTTTTAATTGGAATCTTTCCGCGGCTCCTCCGTAACGCCGCGTTCCAGAGGAGAGACAATGGAATACATCAATCTCGGCAGAACCGGCCTTAGAATCTCCCGCATCGCTCTCGGCTGCATGACATACGGCTCACCTGAGTCCGAGAATGGCATCCGCCCCTGGGTTCTCAACGAAGAGCAGAGCCAGCCTTTCCTCCGCGAAGCCCTGGACCTCGGCATCAACCACTTCGATACCGCCAATGTGTACTCTAACGGCGCAAGTGAAGAGGTCGTCGGACGCTTTCTCAAGGCCAACACCCGTCGCGAGAACATGGTGATTGCCACCAAGGTGAATGGCGTCATGCGCGACGACCCCAATGGCCGCGGACTCTCGCGCAAGGCGATCTTCTTCGAAATCGAGCAGAGCCTTCGCCGCCTGCAGACCGATTACGTGGACCTCTACTGGATTCACCGCTGGGATTACCAAACTCCCATCGAGGAAACTCTCGAAGCCCTGCACGACCTCGTCAAATCGGGCAAGGTGCGTTACATCGGCGCCTCGTCCATGTATGCCTGGCAGTTCACCAAGGCGCTCTACACCGCCCAGCTTCACGGCTGGACCCGCTTTGTGGCCATGCAGAACCACTACAACCTGCTCTACCGCGAAGAAGAACGCGAAATGCTCCCACTCTGTCAGTCTGAAGGCGTTGCCGTGCTTCCATGGAGTCCTCTGGCGCGCGGTCGCCTCGCCCGCCCTTTGCAGGCAGAGAGCACCAAGCGTCTTGAGACTGACTCGTTCGGAACTAAGATGTACTCGCAGACCGAAGACGCCGACCGTCGGGTCATAGATCGCCTTGGCCAGCTTGCCGAACAGCGTGGAGTCCCACGCGCCCAACTTGCATTAGCCTGGCTGCTCAGTCGTCCCGTGGTCACCTCTCCCATTGTCGGAGCTTCCAAGCCCAATCACCTCAAGGACGCGGTGGCGGCTCTCTCGTTGCACCTTACGTCCGAGGAGGTCGCCTTTCTTGAGCAGCCGTACACGCCGCATCCAGTCCTCGGCTTCAGCTAGGGTGCGGAGGAATGTGGGCTGAGTCGGTTCTCCAGGTTCAATCACGGAATCCTGGCATAGCCGCCGCCTCACTCCTTTTGCTGCAATGCCGTAGAATAGAGCCTACTCTGCACAAAGGTTGGGTCACGAAGTTTGGATATGGATTGGGGACGTGTCGCCAAAAGAATCCGTGTGCCGCTCGGCTTTGTCTTCGCGGCTTTCTTCCTATGGCGCGCCCAATCCGAATGGTGGTCGCTTGCCGCTGGATCTGTTGTGGCCCTCACAGGAGTGTGGATTCGCGCTATTTCAAGTGGCCATGTCAAGAAGAATGAGGAGCTTGCAGTGACCGGGCCTTATGCGTACACGCGCAATCCTCTGTACTTCGGGTCCATCGTGATTGCCTTAGGTTTTGCGTTGGCTGCCCTCCGATGGGAGATTGCAGCCGTCTTGATCCTGATGTTTGCGGTCATTTACGTTCCGGTCATTCGCGGTGAGGAGCAGTTTCTCAACGCGCATTTTCCTGACTATGCGGACTACTGCTCCCGGGTGCCTCGCCTTCTGCCTCGTCTGCAAGCCGGGAGTGCCGGTAGCTCAAGCTTTTCTCGCGAGCTGTACCTCAAGCATCGCGAATACAATGCACTGCTCGGAACCCTCGCGGTCATCGCCGCCCTGGTATCCAAAAAGATTTGGATGGCTCATTAACCGGATGCGAACTCTCAGGCAATTCCTGGCCTTGACCCTGGCTGTATTTGTGGCCTCTCCTGCGCCTATCGCCGCACAGCAAGCCTCCATCTCAGCCCAGCCCAGGGCTTCCATTCTGGCGCCGGTTGAGGTTCATCGCTTCCCCAACGCCCAGGTGCTTCACTACGATGCCGAGTGGCGGCTCTGGAAGGCTGGCACCGGAACTCTGCGAATCGAACAGAATGGCGATTCTGAACACGTGATCGGAACCGCTGAAGCTTCCGGCGCCGTGGCCTTGCTCTACCGCGTAGAAGATCGGCTGGAGTCGTATTTCGACCGTCGCACCTTCTGCTCGCAGCGCATCCTGAAGCATGCTGAAGAGGGTCTTCACAAGCGCGATACCACTCTGGTATTCGACCCCCGCGGCAAGAGCATTCTCGACGAGCGCAATCTTCGCAGCAATGAAACCAAGCATCAGGAAACCGACTCGCCCGCCTGCGTGACCGATGTGCTCTCCGGCATCTACTACATTGGCGCCCAGCGTCTGGAGCCCGGCCTCTCCTACCTTGTCCCCGTCAACGACGGTGGGAAGACCTTCGATACCACCGTTTACGTCGAGGGCCGCGAAGACGTAAAAACAGACGCCGGAACCTTCCACACCGTTCGCGTCGCAGTGTACTCGGATGCCGGTCCACTCAAAGGTCGCGGGAAAATCTGGCTCTGGTTTACCGACGACGCCTCGCATCTCCCCGTGCAGATGCGTTCCCGCCTTTTCTGGGGGACCATGACGCTGCGCCTTACCCAACTCGAAAAGTAACTCTGCCCATCAGCTCCAAGGCGCGGCTCTCGGGTCGCGCCTTTCTTATTGCAACCGGAAGCGCTCTCGCATAAGCCTCTGAAAGCGAGGACGATACAGCAAGTCGTAGGCCAATTCCTTGTCTGGAAACATGGCCAGCGCCGCCGCCCTGGAGTCGGCGACCATCTGCGATGCCTCGTCGAACGTGAGCTTGCTATCCTGCGCAATCACCTGCATCACCAGGTCCATCATCAGTTGCAGGCGCCGGATGCGGCGCGTCTCATCAAGAGCTTCTCCCACGTTGGCGTTACCGGCCTGCTCATGCTCCATGTAGCTCTCCTCCTCGCTCGCTCGTTTCTTCGATGACAAATCCCTCTCACAAAGGTGGTAATTAATTTTCTTCGCGCTGCTTCAGGACTTTTATGCCCGTTGACCGGCGGCTCAGGTGGTACTACGCTCTTCAGTCCGCATCCAACTGTAAGGAGGCACCTTATGCCGGAATCATTGCGGGAAGAACCCAACGAAGCGTTGGTAGTGGTGTTTGAGAGCGAGCAGGAGTCCGAGGCCATGGTCGTGCAGAGCCTGCTTGAGTCGGCTGGAATCGACGTTCTGATGACCAATTTCGATGCCCCGCAGGATATTCTCCCTGGTGTTGGAGGCGTCAAACTCCAGGTCCGGGAAGACCAGCGTGCAGAAGCCCAGACCATCCTTGCCGAGTACAAGGACAAGGGCCTCACCGAAGCCGAGGCTCAGGGCTAACCCGTTTACGGTAATCCTTCAGGCGCGCCCCAGAGGCGCGCCTTTGTTGCTCTTGGGCAATTCTCTACTCCAATCGCGGAGTATTCCCAACTCGCAAATTCAATTCTCTTAGTGCATCTCCTAAAGCTTTAGTTGACAACTCTCTCACTCCGCACTTAATCTACGAAAGCTTTAGGAGATAACAAACTTTGACTCGCCAACCCAATCCGAATCACACCCTCACCCCGCTCGAACTCAAGATCATGCAGGTGCTTTGGGAGTCCGGCCCGTCCACGGTTGCCGAGGTGCAAACCCGGCTCGGTTCTGACCTCGCTTACACCACCGTGCAGACCATGCTCAACGTCCTGCTCCACAAGAGCAAGGTGAAGCGCGTGCAGGAGGGCCGTGCATTTCGCTACCAGCCATCCGTCAGTCGTGAGCGCGCCGAAGGAAGCGCTGTGCGTGATCTTGTAAAGCGCATGTTCGGTGGCTCCCCTGAGGCGCTGCTGATGGCCATGGTCGAGGCGCGCCAGATCAGCGCCGAGGAATTGGAACGGATCGCCCAACGGTTGGCCTCCGCCGAACGCGCCGACAACGAGAGCGAAAAGGAGTAGCTATGGAACAGGCATGGATCGAGTACATTCTCAACGCGCTCTGGCAGCTTCCACTGCTCGCCGCAGGCGCATGGTTGCTGCTCCTCGCCCTCCAGGCGGAGCCCGCGACGCAGCACCGCATCTGGCTCGCCGTACTTGCCTTGGCCGTGCTCTTGCCCGCCCGTGGCATTCGCGTGCATCCCGGCGCTTCACTGGAGGCACAGCGCACGGATGTGAACACCCGTTCGCCCATGCCTCTGCCGAAGCAAGAGAGCGGTGTACTTCTACCCGAAATCGAGCCAGCGGCAACTCGTCGTCCGCCCACTGACCGTGTGAGTCACGTGCACTTCACTCCGGTGATCGCTCATGTCGTGGCGGGATTCTTCCTTTGCCTCGTGCTCCTCAGCTTCGTCCGCGTCGCTCTTGCGTGGCGCTTGGCCATGCAGCTCGTGCAGCAGGCGTCACCGGCAACGCTTTCAGCAGCGCACATGGAAACCTTGCAGAGTTGCAGTCGGCATCTTGGAGTAAAGGCACCCCAAGTGCGCGAATCCGGTGCGCTCTCGTCCCCTGTGCTCGTCGGAGCGTTCTCTCCCGTGCTGCTTCTACCCCTTGGCTTTGATCACCACACTCCAGAGCGGATGACAGCTGCGTTCTGCCACGAACTGGCGCATCTGCGGCGGCACGACTATCTGGTCAACCTCGCCTGTCAGCTTGTAGGACTCCCCGTAAACTGGCATCCCATCACCCACCTGGTGCAGCGCCAAATTCGTCGCAGCTGCGAAATGACTTGCGACGCCATGGCCGCACGCCAGATGTGTTCGGAAATCGGATACGCGAAGTGCCTGCTCGCCCTGGCACAATCCATGGTTACAGGCGAAACTGCGGCACGGTACGGCCAAGCTCTTGGAATGTTCGACAACAATGTATTGGAGGAACGCGTCATGCGACTGGTGGAGAAAAAGAGCGTCATGAGTTTGCGGGCGAAGCTGGCCCGTGTTGCAGCCGGCGCCACCGGCTTGATCGCAACCATAGTGGTCGCAGCCGTCTTCCACATCGCTCCGGTAATGGCCCAGCAATCGGATGGCGCGCAGCCACAGACGCAAAGCGTGCTCCCGCAGCAAGATGTCACGCCCGCTGCAACCACCGAGCCCACACCCGCCCTCCAGAAAACTCCTCACATTCATCGCCCGCAAATCAAAGTCGATGCGAACGGCGGGCAAAGCGAAGTAACTCCCGAAACCAAAGCTCAAATCCAGCAACAAATGGAAGATGCACTCAGGCAATTGCGGGAGGTACATACTGAACTCAACAGTCCCGAGTTCAAGCGCCAGATCGAAGAAGCCACCCGTAATGACTCGAAACTCGCGCTCCAGAGCGACGAACTCAAGAAACAGATCGCCGAGGCGCAAAAGCAATTCCGCAGTGAAGAATTCAAGAAACAGATGGCGGAGTTGCAGCAGCAGATCAAGAACGGCCAACTGAAACAGATGAAGAATGGCGAACTGCAGCAGCAGATGGAGCAACTGCAGAAGCAGCTACAAAGCGATGCATTGAAGAAGCAAATGGCTGACATGCAGAGTCAGATCAACAGCGGCGAGTTGAAACAAGAGATGGAGAAAGTTCAAAAACAACTGCAAAGCGGCGACTTCCAGAAACAGATGGAACAAGCAGCCCAGGCGCTCAAGGATGCACAGGAACAGTTGAAAAAAGAACACCTCCAGTAACTTCCTTTTCATCCCCGCGCGTTTTTCGCGCGGGGCTTTCATTCTCTGCCTACCTCTTCACCTCCGGATGCACTCCGTCTGCGTCCATATAGAACGTGATGGGGCCAAACAAATCGGTTCGATAGGTTTTTGCCCTGTGTTCCGCAAGCCGCGCAATCACCTCCGTGCGTGGATGCCGGAATGGATTGCGCACGCCTGCGGAGATCACTGCGTACTCGGGCTGCACCGCGTCCAGAAATTCATCGCACGAAGAGCTGTTTGAGCCGTGATGCGCCACCTTCAGCAGATCGGCATGCAGCGAACGCCCGTGGTCCGCGCTTTCCTCCACCAGCATCTTCTCCATCCGCTTATGAATGTCGCCCACCAGCAGCGCTGAGTGTCCTGCATAGGTCACGCGCAAAACCATTGAAGCGTCATCCTGCCCCCGTGGCTTCAGCTCCCAATCCGTCGGAGGTGAAAGCACTTCAAACTTCACGCCATCAAACTCAAATTTCTCGCCATCGTGCCGCTCCACTCGCCGCACCTGCAATCGGTCCGCACTCTCCCAAAGCGCGGTCACTTCATGCGAAGGATAATTTGCCGCATACCAGATTTCGCGTGGATGAAAGTTTCGTAGAATCGCCGTCATCCCGCCCATGTGATCCGAGTGGCCGTGCGTAAACGCCACCGCGTCCAACCGGCTCACTCCGCGCTGCCATAGGTAAGGCGAGACCACGTCTTCGCCGATGTCCAATTCGCTGTGACTCATGCCCAGCAGCCCACCGGAATCCAGCAGCAGCGTGTGCCCGTTCGGAGTTGTCAGCAGAAACGAGTCTCCCTGCCCAATATCAATGGCCGTGATCTCCAGCGCCTGCGCTCGGTACGCAAATGGCCGGGGATGCTCGAACACACCCCACGCCGCAACCGCCAGCACCGCGAGCGCCCCTGCGGTCAGCGCACGATGCCGCCTCGCAAGCAGCAACGCCAAAACATACGCCATCGCAAACGTGGCGATCACCCACCACGCAGGCATCGCCACCCGCACGTCCGTAAGTTGTGCGCCGCCTGACCAATGTACCGTCAGCAAAATGCCCTGCAACGCAAAGCGTGCCGCCACCACAAACGGAGCCGCCAGCCACCCTCCGAAATACGAAAACGCGACCGCCAGCATCGACGTGGGCATCAGCAAACTCGTCAACGGAAGCACCGCCATGTTCGCCCACACAGCGTGAGCGTTCACGCGATGGAAGTACCACACCGTTGGCAGCGTAATCGCAATCTGCATCAACGCAGAAAGTAGCGCCAGCTCTGCGACGGCCACCGCTGCATAGGTTGACGCTGGCACCAGCCAAGCGGCTACACGCTTCCCAATCAACTGCCCGAGACCTGCCGAGATCGCCCGCACATCCAACCGGAACTGCGCCTGCTTCGGAGCGAGCGTCAAGTCGCGGCGCACATTGCTCACGTCGTCGAGAGCTTCGCGCAACGGCCCTGTCTTCCGGGCGAACAACGGCGCGCCGATTCCCGCAATCGTCAGAACTGCCATAAATGTAAGTTGAAAGCTTGGGTCGAACAGCGCCTCCGGATTCCACGCCAGCAAAGCCAGCGCTGCCAGCGAAACGGTGTTCAGCGGAGCCCGGTTACGATTCAGCAGCGCCGCAATCTGGTAGGCCACAATCATCAGTACTGACCGCATGATCGGCGCACCCAGCTCGGTCAGCCACGCGTATCCGCAAGTCAGAACAATCGCCGCAACAATCGCATACTCGCTCCGCAGCCGCAGCCAGCGCATCAGCCAGAGCAGAAATACCGCGAATATCGCCACGTTCATCCCGCTCACCACCAGCAGATGAAACGTCCCGCTGCGCTGGAACTCCAATCGCCGCTCGTGGGAAACCAACCCACGTTCGCCCAGCACCATCGCCTGGAAGAGGCCCGCATAGGGCGCAGGCCACAGCTGTTGCATCCTCTGCAGCACGCTCCGCCGTACGCGCCAGCGAACGCGTTCCATGCGGCTGCCACCCAGCCCCGGCAATACATCTACATTTGTCGATTTAGCTGAACCCAGTGCCGCCACGCCTTGCCCGCGCAGCCATTCCACATAATCCATGTTGCCAGGATTCCGGTAGTTCACGGGAGGTCGCAGCTTGGCCACGATCCGCAATCGTGTGCCGTAATCGAAGACCGGCGGCGCAACCGTCTCCTCCGCTCCATCCTCTTCCGTCTCCCAGGCAAAGCCTCTGCCGGAGCCGGGCACATAAAGATTCAGCCGCACGCACCCGTTCACCGCCCGCGGGGCTTCGCCCTCACGCTGCGCCTGCTCCACCGCAATGTCGAGCGACTCATGCAGGTCGCGCCCACTACGCAGCGAGCCCGATCGCGCAACATAACCCGTAAGCGTTACTTCCTCGCCTCCGGAGTAATCCATCACGGTAGCCGCCGGCATAGCCCGCGCCTGCCGCGCCGCCGTGCACAGCGCCCCGGCCGGAAAGAATGCCAGCACCGCGCTCGCATAAGCCAGCAGCGCACGTCGTCGTCCCTTCGCAAACCGCATTGCCAGAAGAGAACACAACGCGAACGCAATCATGCAGGCAGAGTAAAGTCCCGCTGGCTTGTAAATGTAGTTCTGCAAAAGGATGCCGCCGGAGAAAGAAACCGTAGCAGCAAAGATCGGTGCGGCAGGTGGACGGCGGCGGGTCGCGCCCTCCGGGTTGGCGTTTACATCAGTCATGGGAAGCGTCGCCACACTGAATAGTTGCGGATGCCCCATCCTAACCATCCTTCGGTTAGGGTGGGGAGTGTTGACCTTGATCTCGATTCAGAGACTCGTGCGCCCTCTACAGTCTGTCCAGCTCTTCTTTCCCAATCATCGGAGCCCATGGAATCAGCTCGTAATTGGCAACGTTCTTTTTGAAGAACGGATCTGCATCGCGCAATGCCGTCAGGCTCTGCTGAACATTTTCGTCAGCAACCCGCACCAGGATTGCTCCGCCCACACGCGGGTCCATCGGACCGGAAGCAATCAGCGTACCCTTTGCTTTCAGTTCGCGCAGGTAAGCGCGATGTTCGTCGGTGACCTTGGCGACTTCCTCCAGCGGAAGCCGATAGCGAACCAGAATCAGTGCGTACATTTTCTTGCTCCTTGTATTTCCCCGGCCTTACAGCGCCAGGTGAAAAACACTTTCCATGTGATATGTCTGCGGGAACAGGTCCACCAGATGCGCCTCTTCCACGCGATACCCCGCCGCAAGCAGCGTCACCAGGTCCCGCGAAAGCGTCGCCGGATCGCACGAAACATAAGTCACTCGCGGAATCTTCAAATTCACCAGCGCTTTCGCCACCCGCTCGCCCAACCCTGCTCGCGGTGGATCAACGATCGCAAAGTCCCAGCGTCCGCGTGCCGCGTTCAAGTAATCTTCCGTCGTGCTGTGCACCGCCTGGATATGCGGCACCGCTGCGTTGGCCGCCAGATCGTCAAATGAGTTCTGTCCGAACTCAATCGACGTGATGCGCTCAAAGTTTCGCGACATCGGCAGGGTGAACAATCCCACGCCCGCGTAAAGGTCCAGCGCCGCGCGCCCGCTCCGATCCTTCGTTACCAGCTCTACAAGCTTCGCAGCCAGAAAGCGGTTGGTCTGGAAAAACGATCCAGCCGACACCCTGTACTCGTGGCTGCCCACCTTGTAGATCATGCTCGGCGAGCCTTCAATATGCGGCACGCCCGCGCGGATCAACCGTCGCGCTGTTTCGATGCTTCCGTCTTCAAGGTCGCCATCCGTGGCTCCGCTGGCAAACACTGCAACTCCCACGATCTCTGCCATGCGCTCGCGCAGCAGCTTCGCAAACTTCGCCAGCAAAACCGGCGTAGTCGCATGATGGATAAACAACTCCACCAGCATCTCGGAATCGTCGTGATTGGCGAAGAACTGCACCTCACGCAGCGAAGCATAAGCCGCCATCTCCGGCCCCAGCTCCCACATTACGGAAATCGCCTTGTTGATCAGCGGAGAGCTGATCGGGCACTGCCGCACCGCTTCCAAATCATGCGAGCCATGCCGGTAATATCCCAGCGCAAATTCCGGCTCCAGCACAATCTTCATCCGCGTTCGGTTGCGGAAGCCGTACTCCTGCCCGGAGTGCACTTCGATATGCGGCAGCCCCAGCTTGGCGCCGCGCAAAATCGTCTCCTGCAAAATCTGCCGCTTCTCGTTGAGTTGCGCCGTGTACTCGGAGTGCTGATACTGGCAACCGCCGCAAGCACCAAAGTGCGGGCAAGGTGGCTTGATGCGCGCCGACGAAGGCTCCAGCACTTCCACTAATTCTGCGCGCGTGTAGCCCTTGCGTTCTTCAACCACTTTGGCTTCCACCCGTTCGCCGGGAAGCACGTAAGGCACGAAGACGGTTTTCCCACGTCGTTCGTCGCCGGTAGCAGGGATGCGCGCAAGGCCATCTCCGCCGTAAATGAGTTTTTCTATAGTGAATTGCACTCTATGAGCATAACGGGTTGCGGGCGCAGGGGAAAGCGATCATTCCGATTTCCCGCCAGCAACTCACAAGTAGAACAAGCTAAGTCGTGGCAATTTATACCGCTCCAGCAATTGCTTGTTGCCGTATTGCCGCAGCAACTGATCAATCTGCGAACCGGTCATCTTCCCGCGATACGGAGCCAGTTCGCGCTCGGCCTGCGCCCGCGCCTCCAGCAACTCTTCGTCGCTGGCATTGCTCCACAGGGCGGCAAACAGCTTCTCCTCGGCTACCGTCATGCGCCGCTCCAGGTCTTCCAAATCCGCAGGAGTTGGCTTCGCTCTCAGCTCCGTCGCCAGTTCATGCAAGGTTGCCGCCTGCGCCGCCACCCAGGCCAACACGGCCGCCGCCGGATGCTTGCACGCGGCGAGTTGCTGCGCGTTGCGCTCAAAGTATTCGGCCAGCGAAGCATTAGGAATCGTCGTCGCCCCCGGATCACGTGTCGATCCCGTAGCGGCCTCTTTCAGATCCTCCACCGCGGCCAGAACTTCCTGCTGGCAATATGCCAGTGAGTTCACCTTGCGCGTCTTCTTGGCTCTCCGGTCGTACTTGTCAAAGGCCGAGTCGATGCCGCGCAGCACGGCCTCCACGGGAATCCCCGCCTCTTTCCACATTTCCATCAGCGCCCAGTCCAGCGGAGAGCAAATAAGAATGCTCCCCCTGCGCCGCAGAAAGTGTTCTTCGATCTCGGAAAAATAAGTGAAATGTTCCACAGATAGCTTCAGTGTACTGCTTTGCAGTTGAAGGATAATCTACCCTTCCGCCCGGCGGAGGGTGGGGTTGTCGATCCTGATCTTGATCTTGTTGATGTTGACCTGCTCTTGCTCTTAACCTGTGAAACTTTGAAACCTGTGTAACCTGCGCAACCTGCTGCTCTCTCACTTCCGTCGATTATGCAGGTTCCGCTCCCAGATGATCCTCAGTCCCGTCAGCGTCAGCGCCTCATCGATTTCGGAGAGAAATCGCGAACCGCTTGCAATAAATCCCGCCAGCGTTCCTGTGGCGATCACTCGCGCCGAACCCAACTCGCCCAGCATTCGCTCGAGCACGCCGTCCACAAGTCCCACGTAGCCGTGGAAGAGTCCCGACTGCAGCGAGTGCACCGTATTGCTGCCAATCACATGAGGAGGCCGCTTGATGTCCACCCGCGGAAGCCGCGCCGTGCGCGAAAACAGTGCCTCCGCCGAAATGCCAATCCCCGGAGCGATCACCCCGCCCATGTACTCGCCCCTAGCAGACACCGCGTCGAACGTTGTCGCCGTGCCAAAATCCACCACCACGCAGCTCTGCTTGAATTTCTCGTAAGCCGCCACCGCGTTCACAATGCGGTCCGCCCCAACCTCTGCCGGATTGTCATAGTGCACCGGCATCCCCGTCTTGATGCCCGGCTCAATGAACAGCGCCTTCACTCCGAAATAGCGCTCGCAAGTCTGCCGCACCAGCGACTCCAGGGGCGGCACCACCGATGCCACAATGATCCCTTTCACCACGCCGGGATCAATGCCGCGCATGGCAAACAACTGCCGGATCAGCACGCCGTACTCGTCAATCGTCTGCTGATGTGAGGTAGAGATGCGCCAGTCCGCCGCCAGCTCCGGCGCGGCCGTGCCGTCCTCATGCATGGGAAACAGCCCCAGCTCGGTCTCCGTATTGCCAATATCAAGAACCAGCAGCATAGCGATCAATCATAGTACAGAGTGTGCCTGCGAGCCTGCTGGACACACGCCTTCTTACCGCACTCCGGCCGCTTCCAGCATCCCGCCGAACCGCGCGTTTGCGTTCTCCAACTCAATTCGCAGCTCCGGAGCCACAATCGGAGCAAGCTCTTTTGCGTCGAGCTTCACCATATCTTTTTCCGTGGTCAAAAAGCCGTTGGCATCGTGCAGCTTTGCCAACCGTTGCAGCAGGGCAATGTCCCGAGGCTGGTACTTGTGATGGTCGCCGAAGGCGTAGGTCCCTACCGGATAAATCCCAATGTCGGCCAGCGCCTGCCAGAACTGCTTCGGCCGCGCCAGTCCGCAAAACGCCAAAGGCCGTGTCGGTGCCGGAGAGGGCAGCACCAGCCGGCGTCGAATGTGCCAAACGTTCGGCTCCGCCAGCAGCGAGTCCAAATCTTCAGGAGCCACCACCGCGTGCGCCCGATCCAGCGAACGGAGCGGCTCGCGCATCCGTCCAAAGGGCAGCATCCTGCCATGCAAATCTCCCGGCGTCAGCAGCACAATGTCGAAATCCCGATGCAGCCGCCTGTGCTGAAATCCGTCATCCAGAATGTGCAGCCGCGCCGAATACGCGCTCTTCCCCGCAAACGCTTCCGCCGCCCGCCCCGCCTCGTAGCGGTCCTCGCCCACAAACACCGGAACCCCCAGCGAGCGCGCCAGCAACAGCGGTTCGTCGCCAAATGTCGCAGCCGTCCCCAGGGTCTCCACCATCAACACGCCGTGCGACTCTCGACCATAGCCGCGCGTCAGAATGTCATAGGCGACTCCCTGCGCGTTCAACCAGCGCCCCAGCGTCTGCACAAACGGAGTCTTCCCACTCCCGCCCACGCTCAAATTTCCCACGCTGATCACCGGCAGCCGCAGCTTGCGAACCTCAGCCCGCCCGCGGTCGTAGCGTGCGTTGCGAGCCCGCACCATTTGCCGGAAGAGCCACGTCAGCGGATCGTCGATCATGCGTGTCCTCTTTTCACCAGCTCCAGCAGGAGTCGCACACTGCGAGCCGTTGCTCCGCGCTGGGTGGCCAGCACCTGTTGCGCGCGCGCTCCCAGTGACTCGCGCTCCCCGGCCTCGCGCAGCAGCAGAAGAAAGGTGATGCCGAGATTCTTGGTCGTACACCGCACCACGGCCTTCGCTTCTTCAAAACACGCCAGTATGTCACGAAAGTTTTCCGTGTGCTCACCCGTAAGAATTGCGCGGCCAAAAAAAGCCGGCTCCAGGATGTTGTGGCCGCCCTTCGGCACCAGCGAACCGCCCACAAACGCAATGTTCGAGTAGCGATAAATTGCCGCCAACTCGCCCAGCGAATCCAGCAGCAACACCGCACCGCGCAGGTCCTGCTCTGCGAGGTTATTGTCCGAGCGCCGCACAAATCGGAAGCGTCGCTGTCTCAGCAGTTGCGCTACCTCGTCAAAACGCTCCTTATGGCGCGGAGCCAGCACCAGCGAAGCTGCCGGATGCTCCCGCAACACCATGCGGAACGCCTGCAACACGTACTCTTCCTCGTCCTCAACCGTGCTGCCCGCCACCAGGATTGGCGCGCCGGAGGCTCTCAACTGTTCGCCCAGCTTCGTCACCGCCGCAGACTCCACCGGAGGCGCAGCGTCGAACTTCAAATTTCCCGCGACTTGCACTCGCTCGCCCACGGCACCCACCGCCCGCAGCCGCTCTGCATCGCCTTCACTCTGTGCCAGAAACAGCTCAACCGGCTCCAGGGCCTTTGCCAGCAATCCGCGAAACCGCAAATACCGGGGATACGAGCGGTCGCTGATCCGGGCATTCACCACCGCCAGCCGGGCGCCGCTCTTCCGCGCCAACAGCAAAAAATTCGGCCAGAATTCAGTCTCCGCCAGGATCACCAGTTCAGGACTCAGCGCCCGCAGATATGGGTTGATGCACAACCCAAAATCCAGCGGAAAGTAAAACACGTTCTCCGCGCCAAACTTGTCGCGCGCCAGTTTCTGCCCGGTGTGTGTCGTGGTGGAAACCACCACGCGATAACCCTCTGCGCGCAGGGCCTCCACCAGCGGAGCAATCGCCATCGCCTCGCCCACGCTCACAGCGTGAATCCAGCAAACCGGTCCAATTTCCTGCTCCAGCCGGATTCGCGCCGGAACCATCCCCAGCCGCTCCAGCAGTCCCGCACGATATTTCCCAAGCCGCAGCATCTGCGCCGCCCACCAGGGCAGAGAGATTGCCAGCAACAAAGCCAACATCAAGCTATAAAGAAAGTACACGCCAGCAATTGTAGAGGAGCGCACCGGAAAACACCGCCTCCAGTTTCCCTGTGCCACACATATCATCTCTGCGTTTTCGCCCGACCCGCCGTTTTCCTGCCCAACTTCGCCCGGCTTCCCGCCTATAATTCCGGCAATGAAGCGAATCGCCGCCCTCACTGTTCTCATTGCCGCACTCGTCCTCGCCGTCTTTGCCCGCGACTTTGCCATGCCTCACCTCGTCCCGGCCACCACCATGGTCATCCGCGATTCCCACCCGAATGAGAAGCTGACCCTCGGCGCCGATCCTTATGACATTCCGGCCAAAGCCTCGCTCTTTCACGCCAAGCTGCTCGAGCACTCCGTCCTGCCCATCCTCGTCGTCTTCACCAATGATGGCGATCAGACGGTTGTTCTCACGAATGCTCGCTTCGAACTTGTCACGCGCGATCGCGCCAAGGCCTCGCCCTACTCGCTCGACGATCTTCGCCGCGCCCTCACCGCCATCAGTGCGCCGCGCTCGCGCTCCCAGGATCAGCTTCCCCTTCCCCTGCCCGGCAAGAACAAGGCACACGGAGGACTCTCGCAGAATGATCGCGACGAACTCGACCACGCAGCCTTTAGCGCCCACGCGGTTGAGCCGCACGCTTCGCAACAAGGCTTCCTCTTCTTCGACGTAGGCGACCTCGACAACCCCGCCCAGGGCGCACGTCTGTTCGTCACCGGAGTCAACGACGCCCACAATCACGAGCTCATGTACTTCGAAGTGGAGTTACAGGGCACCACGCCCGCCACGCCAAAGCGCTCCATCTTCTGAAGGTGGCCCATACTAGCCTGCATCTGGCTAGTGTGGGGCTGTTGACGTTGCTCCTGACTTTGCCTCTTGTCTTCGCCTTTAACTTGAAAACCTTGAAACCTCTGAAACTTTGAAACCAGCGCCTTTATAATTCCAACATGGCTACCGCCGCAAAAGACGTTCTCTCCAAATACGAGACGGTCATCGGTCTCGAAGTTCACGTGCAGCTCCTGACGAAGACCAAGATCTTCTGCGGCTGTCCCAATGTCTTTGGCTCGGAACCCAACACCAACGTCTGTCCGGTGTGCCTCGGCATGCCCGGCGCTCTGCCTGTGCTCAACGAGCAGGTGGTCGAGTTCGCCGTAAAGGCCTCGCAGGCACTGAATCTGCGGGTCAATGAGACTTCCATCTTCGCGCGCAAAAATTATTTCTACCCTGACCTTCCCAAGGGATACCAGATCAGCCAGTTCGACAAGCCTCTCGCCGAGCACGGCTACATTGAGGTCACCACCGCCGAGGGACTTCCGAAGCGCATCGGTATCACGCGTCTGCATCTTGAAGAGGACGCGGGCAAATCGATGCATGAAGGTTTTGCCGACTCCGATTCGAAGACCTACGTGGACCTCAATCGCACTGGCACGCCTCTGGCCGAAATCGTCTCGGAGCCCGAAATCAGCACGCCTGACGAGGCCTACGAGTACCTCACCCGCCTCAAGGAAATCATCCTCTACACCGGCGTCAGCGACTGCAACATGGAAGAGGGTTCGCTGCGTTGCGACGCCAACGTCTCCATCCGTCCGCGCGGACAGCGGGAGCTTGGCACTAAGGTCGAAGTGAAGAACGTGAACTCCTTCCGCTTCGTTCGCCAGGCTTTGGAATACGAGATCGAACGCCAGGCCGAAGTGCTCGACTCCGGCGGCACCATCCAGCAGGAGACGCGCCTCTACAATCCCGGCGAGGGCCGCACCTACACCATGCGCTCCAAGGAGCGCGCCCACGACTATCGCTACTTCCCTGAGCCTGACCTGCTACCGCTCATCGTCGACCATGAGCGTCAGGATGCAATCCGCGCCACCATGCCCGAGCTTCCCGAAGCCAAGCGCCAGCGCCTCATCGCTGAATACGGACTCAGTGAAGGCGATGCCGCAACGCTGACGGCCACTCGCGACCGCGCCGATCTCTTCGAGACCGAAGCAAAGAAAGCAAAGTCTCCCAAGCGCCTCGCCAACCTCGTGCTGAGCGAGTTGCAAGGTCGCCTCAAAGCCGCCGGACTGGAATTCGAAGACTCGCCCATCACCATCGCAGGCGCGCGCCTCTCCGCCGACCTTCTCGAAGACGGCACCATCAGCTCCAAGATTCTCAAGGAACTCTACGACCACGCCTTCGAACAGAAGGTGGACTTCCCCGCCATCTACGAAAAGGAAAAGCCGCAGCAGATCACCGACACCGCCGAAATCGAAAAGATGATCGACGAAGTTCTAGCCTCCAGCCCCAAACAAGTGGAGCAATACAAGGCCGGTAAAACCACAATGATCGGCTTCTTTGTAGGCCAGGTAATGAAAGCCTCCAAAGGCAAAGCCAACCCCGCTGTGCTGAATGAACTGCTGGTGAAGAAGCTAGGCTAAAACAGAACATCCACATCCGCCTAAGGCGGATGTGGATGTGATTGATTCAAGTTGAAGTGTTACGACAGCGGAGCCGACGCCGAGGCGACACACTGCCACTTGCCATCCTTCTTCACCCAGGTGTCAGCCCAGCGCTCGCGGGCATCCACGGATTTCCCGTCACTGTCGGTGCCCTTGCCGTGCCAGACGCCGGTGACCACCGCCGAGTCTCCGTGCGTGTTCACCTGAATGTCACTCAATTCGCTCACTTCCCATTTGGACTTTTTCGTGCGCTCCATCGTCTGGTTCTTGTTCAGCACGTTACCGTCCGAGCTGATGTTCACAAAATCGTCGGCGAGCAGCGGAGCCAAAGCGTCTCCGTCACTTGCGAGCGATGCCTTGACCCAGCGCTGTTCCATGTCCTTGAGGTTCTGCTCCACCATCGCCGAGCCTGCGTGCATATCGGTTTTGGAAGCCATTGCCGATGCCGAATCCTGCGCCAACGCCGTGCCTGCCATGAGCACGAGTGCCGCCAGAGCTGTTGCTGCAAATCTCATACACTTCTCCTATCGCCCGTTGTAAGACGTGAGTGACAAGGCTGCAGATGGTCTGGTTTCGAGCGGGGTTGTCCCTGAATCGGCGTGCCAACCAGTGCCTTTTTGCTTAATCCTTTTCGCGCGCCATGTAACGCTTTGATAAATCGTTGAGCGGGTTGCGCAATGATTGCCTTTGTCAGCAACACGGCTTTCCGGACGATTGATCTTTTCGTCAATCGTCAGCTTCAGCGTTCGCAGGGATGCCCGGCTGATTCGCTCTGATAAACTTGAAGTTTCTACTGTTAAGGAACTGTCTGTCATATGCCGCACGAACTTTCGAAGGCTTACGATCCCGCCGAAATTGAGAAACGCTGGGCCGAGTACTGGGTTAGCGAGAATCTCTTTCACACCACCACGCCCAAAGATGGCGCAAACACTTTCACCCTGCTGCTGCCACCGCCCAACGTTACCGGGCGACTGCACATGGGCCACATGCTCAACCACACCGAGATGGATATTCTCGCTCGCTGGCAGCGCATGTTGGGCAAGGATTCCATGTGGCTGCCGGGCACGGATCACGCCGGCATTGCCACACAGATGATGGTGGAGCGCCAGCTCGCGACCGAAGGCAAGAAGCGCCAGGACCTTGGTCGCGAAGCCTTCATCCAGCGCACGTGGGAGTGGAAGGAGCAGTACGGCGGATACATTCTGGAGCAGATGAAGCGGCTCGGCGATTCGGTGGATTGGTCGCGCGAGTTCTTCACCATGGACGAGCATCTCTCGCGCGCGGTGCGCGAAGCGTTTGTGCGCTTCTGGGAAGAGGGCCTGATCTATCGCGGCACGTACATTGTGAACTGGTGCCCGCGCTGCATGACGGCGATCAGCGATCTTGAAGTGGCGCACGAAGAGACGCAGGGCAAGCTCTGGGAGATTCGTTATCCCGTCGTCGGCATGGAGAACGAGTACATTGTTGTGGCCACCACGCGTCCAGAGACGATGCTTGGCGACACGGCGGTTGCGGTCAATCCTCGCGATGAGCGCTACACACATTTGCACGGCAAGAAGGTGCGTCTGCCGCTGGTGGGCCGCGAGATTCCGATTATTCTCGACGAGCTTGCGCAGCCCGAGTTTGGTACCGGAGCGGTGAAGGTCACGCCCGCGCATGATCCGAATGACTTTGAGGCCGGGAAGCGCCACAACCTGGAAGAGCTCGTCATCATGGACGAGACGGCGCACATGAACGAGAACGCCGGAGTCTACAAGGGCCTGGAGCGTTACGCTGCGCGCGAGCGCGTGGTGGCCGACCTTGAAGCAATTGGCGCACTGGTAGGCACGAAGGATTACGTGGTCGCGTTAGGCAAGTGCGACCGCTGCAAGACGGTGGTGGAGCCGCGCATCTCGACGCAGTGGTTCCTGGCGGTCAACAAAGAGACGAAAGACGGACGGCCTTCTCTGGCGCGGGTTGCGCAGGACGTTGTGAACGATGGGCGCATCAAGTTCACACCAGATAATTACAAGGCGATCTATTTGCAGTGGATGGAAAACATTCATGACTGGTGCATCTCGCGCCAGCTCTGGTGGGGCCATCGCATTCCTGCATGGCATTGTGCGAAGTGCGCGGAGATCACTGTTGCTCGCACTAATCCCACGCACTGCGCGCATTGCGGCAGCGCTGAGATTACGCAGGACACGGACGTCCTGGACACCTGGTTCAGCTCGGGCCTGCTGCCTTTTTCGGCGCTGGGATGGCCAGAGAAAACTCCGGACTGCGATGCGTTTTATCCCACGTCCACACTGGTCACGGGCTTTGACATTCTGTTCTTCTGGGTGGCTCGCATGATCATGCTGGGCTGCCACTTGATGGATGAACAGAAGACGGACAAACGCGACATCGTCCCCTTCCGCGAGGTCTACATCCATGCGCTGGTGCGCGATGCCGAGCGGCAGAAGATGTCCAAGACCAAGGGCAACGTGGTCGATCCGATCGGCGTGATTGAAAAGTTCGGAACCGACGCGGTGCGCTTCACGCTGGCCGCGATGGCTGCGCCGGGAACGGACATTGCCTTCAGCGAGAGCCGCACGGAAAGCTACCGGGCTTTTGCCAACAAGATTTGGAACGCTGCGCGCTTTCTCTTTATGAACGTGGACCGTGCAGCGGAGCAGGGCGTGTGGTCGCTCGCGGAATTCACGGCCGAGTCCGATGCGAAAGATGGAATCGGGCTGAAGGGCTTTGCTTCGGCAACGCTTGAAGATCGCTGGATTCTTTCGCGCTTCAACCGTGTGGCCGGCGAGGTCACGACGGCGCTCAAGGAGTATCGCTTCCACGAGGCCGCGCACGTGGTCTACCACTTCTTCTGGGGCGAGTACTGCGACTGGTATGTGGAACTGGTGAAGCCGCGGCTGCTCTCCGCGAACCGCGAAGAAGCGCGAGCTACGTTCTCCAATACGGTGCGTATTTTTGAGGGCGCGTTGCGGATGCTTGCGCCGTTCATGCCGTTCATCACCGAAGAAATCTGGCACGCGGTGTATGACGGCAAGCCGCCTCTGAAGTCGATTGCGCTGGCCGCCTATCCTGAGACGGACCCCACGCAGCTTGATGGTGATGCCGAGCGCGACATGGGAATCTTGCAGGACCTGATTGTCTCCGTGCGCAATGTGCGAGCCGAGTTGAAGGTTGGGCAGAAGGAAACGCTGCCTATCGAAGTGTTTGCCGGCGCCGAGGTTCGCGGGCTGATTGAAGCGAACACGGCTGCGCTGACGCGGTTGGCCAATGTCTCTGCATTGACATTCGTCGATGAATCGCTGGCCAAGGAGACCAATTCAAGGGCCACCGCGCGCTTTGAGGTGCGGCTGGTGTACGAGCAGAAGGTCGATGTGGCCGCGGAGACTGCACGCGTTACCAAGGAGTTGGAAAAATTCGAAGGCGAGTTCGCGCGCAATGGCAACCAGCTCGGCAACGAAGGTTTTCTGGCGAAGGCTCCTGCAAAAGTTGTGGAAGGTTTGCGAACGCGACGCGTGGAGTTGGAGTCGCTGATTGGAAAATCGAAGTCGCGGCTGGCTGAACTGAGTGAGACAAAATAGGCGCCTGGTATGAGGAACGAACGATGAACTGGAACAGCCGTAGGACTACCGCCGTTTTGGCGAATGCCCTGATGGAGGATCAGGCGACGCGCGATGCGACGACGCTGGCGACGATTGATCCGCAGCAGAAGGCGATGGCTACCATCATTGCCAAGCAGGATTGCGTGCTGGCCGGAATCGCCTCGGTGCAGCGCATCTTCGAAGTGTTTGCCGAACTGGAAGGCGAGTCGCGGGCGTATCCCGAGGTGAGCATTCCGCAGGAGATTTTCGATGGCGTGCATTTGCGAAAAGGCGAGAGCGTTGCTTCCATTCGTCATAATGCGCGCGTGCTGCTGAGTTGCGAGCGGTTGATTCTGAATCTGCTGCAGCACCTGAGCGGCATTGCCACCACTACGCGCACCTATGTGGACGCCGTGGAGGGAACCGGCGTGCATATTCTGGACACGCGCAAGACGGTGCCAGGGCTGCGCCAGTTGGAGAAGTACGCGGTGCGCTGCGGTGGCGGCTATAATCACCGGCTCGATCTCTCGGACGGAATTCTGGTGAAGAACAACCACATCGATCTGGCGGGGGGCGTGCGCGTGGCGATTGAGCGCGCGTTGGCGAATCGCAAGGGCGAACAGCCAGTGGAGGTTGAAGTCCGCGACATGCAGGAGTTGGAGGGCGCGCTGAAATATGGTGCAGAGTCCATCCTGTTGGACAATATGACCCCGGCGCAAACCCGCGAGGCCGTTGCTCGTATTCGCCAGGAGTCGAGGGCGATGAAGATCGAGTCCTCGGGCGGCATCACGTTGGAGAATGTGCGGCAGTACGCCGAGGCTGGAGTGGACTTCATCTCAGTGGGCGCGCTGACGCACTCGGCAAGGGCTGTGGATTTAAGTATGCGCATCGAAAGTGCCTAGCGCGGATCACATAGGCAAAACAGGGGGCACGGACAAATCCGTGCCTCCTGTTTATTTTTGGTGCGAGGGCCTCAATCGTGCCGGGCCAGTTCGCGCACAATGGCCGCCACCAGCAATGGCTTGAAGCGATCAAAGACACGTTCCACGGCCTGGTGAACACGTTCGGCTTCCGCGGAGCGCGTTGTTGTATCGCTCGAATGCGCGGCGGCAACGGATGCGATCTCGGGCTCGTCCGGATGCTGCTTCGCTTCCGGAGCCGGTGGCTCGTCGATTGACGCTTTCTCTGGCTCAGTGGCAGCAACTGGATGTAATTCCGGCTCAGAAACCAGTGGCTCGGAGTGCACAACTTCGGGCGTCGCAGCGAGGGTCTCGACTTCGAGTGCGTGCGCGGGCTCTGCCGCGATGGACTCAGGAGCTGCCGCTATGGGCTCGGGAAGTTCTTCTTCTGCCTTCGGGACCGGAATAGAGTCAATGCTTGCTGCTGGAGATGCGGCAACCGCAGACGGCTCCACCATGTGGGCTTCCGGCTCGATGTGTGCGGGCTCGGGCGAAGCGAATGCGTGCCTTGCTTCGGACTCCACCAAGTGCGCAAGGTGCGAAAGTGTGGGGAACGCCGCAGCTATTCCTGCCCCGGTGGCAAGTTCAGCGAAGCTGGGAAGAACGGAATGAGATGAGGTGTGCTCGGACTCAGCGGCCGGAATATCTTCGGGTGCAGCGTGCTCGGGCGCAACGGCTTCCGGTTTTGCTTCGGGCGTTGCAAGCGCGGAGTGTTCGGGGACGGCTTGTTCAGGCGCAACGGCCTCTGGCACAGGTTCGGGCTCCGCAGCAGGAAGATGCTCTACCGCGGCAGACGCAGCTTCGGTTGCAGGCTCAGGCTCTACGTGCGGAGTCTGCTCCTCCGGAGGAGCTGTCTGCGATGCTGTCGGAGTGACGTCTTCTTCCAGTGGAGCGACGTTAGGCTCTGGTGCAGATGCATGAGTCAGGATGCCCTGGACCTGGGGGACGAACTCGACGGAGGCTGCTTTCTTTTCGATTTCGAGAGGTGTGACATCCTGCGAAGGAAATTGTTCGCCATCAAACGTGAGCAAATCTTCGGCGGGAGCATCTGTGACCTGACTGGCGGACTCTTGCGAGTGCTCAAACAGGACATCCCGGTCAGGAATGGAGCCGATTGCCCTTCTCTCGTCCTCTTCTTCCAGCAGATTCAGTTCCGCTCCGGTAGAGAGTGTCGAAGATGGCTCGGCGTAAACAGAGCTGAAGGTTTCGCCAAGGGGCTCAAGTTCGGGATCGGGTTGGATGTCCGACGTCTCCGTAGCGTGCTTTGTGGAGATGCTTGGCAGAATGTCACTGTGCATCTCGGACGCTATGGCCGGGGATTCCTCAAGTGGTGGCAGGTCCGGCGAGTTGAAGAGATCTTCAAAGGCTTTGCGGCGGGCTTCTTCCTCTGGACCGAGAGGTTCTTCCTGTTCAGTGGCAGTCGCGGGAGCGGGAAAGTCAGAGGTGAGAAGCTCCGGAGGTTCGCCGACTTCGAGGACACTCCTATCGAGGATGCTGGGCGGAACCTCTGGCTGGGAAATATCCAGCAGAGGGTCAAGGGCAACGTTCGCAGGTGCCGCTTCGGCTGGGACGGAGGCGAGTGGGGGACTGGCATCCACGTTCGCGCCAGACTCAGAGGTGGTAAGTGGCTCCGTCATTTCCTGAATGGAATCTCCATCAGGAGACAGGATGTCTGCCGATTCGTGCTGCTCAACGGCGCCGGATAGATCCACCGCGCCGGAATACACGGATTCGCTGGACTGAAGATCGAACTCGCTGAACGGAGACTCTTCATCGTTCTTCTCCGCAGCGAGGGAAGGCAGAAGATCGGTGGCGGACGCGCTGAACGGTGTGTGTGCAGCATCCGGATTGAACATCAGGCTTTGTGGTCCGCCGGCGTCCTCACCGGAGAGCAGGGGCTCGGCGCCGTAACCGCCATCCATGTTGGAGCGGAGCGGCTCGGTTTCGGTCGCGAGGGTTGAGCCGTAGGTGAACAAAGGCTCGTCGGCCAGTTCGTCGGGGGCAGCTTCATCCTGCAGCGGGGCTCCCGCTGGCGTACTGGATTCTAAAGGAGCCGCGAATCCGCCAGTAAAGGGCGCATGTTCAAGCGGGTCGTGTGCGGGGGAGTGCTCTGGAGCCGCAGGTGGCGGGCCGCCAACCAGGCTACGTACGGCAGAGATCAACTCAGCGGCAGCGAACGGCTTCACGATTACGGCATTGGAGCGAACCCGCTCGCCATCTTCGGCGCGATAGGGCTCCAACTTGCCGACCGTCAGAATTACGGGAAGCGTGGAGGTGGCAAGGCTGTTGCGCAGTTTCTGACAGACTTCCAGCCCTGTGTATCCGGGCATGAAAATATCCAGAATGGCGATGTCGGGGACGGTGTCGGCGATCTTACGAAGCGCCTCCAGGCCATTGCTGACCGTGGTCACGTCATAGCCAGCATCCACAAGGATTTTCTTGCCCATGTTCTGGGCGGGTAAGCTGTCGTCGGCAAGAAGGATATGTAGGGCCACGTTAAGTCCTGAACCGAGAGGATCTTGGGGGAAAGCTAACTCGCACGTTAGCGCACTCGCATGACAAGGTCAATGCGGGTGAACCATTTCGCAAAAATCATAACAAAAGTAAGCCCGTCCGAAAGTTACTTCGGACGGGCCAAATTCCAGTTTTCACCGGTCTATAAGGGAATCGGAAGCCTGAAACGGTGCTTCTTCTTTGCCTTCCGGCTGGAGGCCGCGTTCTTGTCATCCTTACCTTTATCGGCAGTAGAGGACGATTCAGCAGCCTTCGCGGCAGGCTGGTCAGCCGAAGTGGACATATTCGACTCATTCAGTTGCGAAGGGGCTTTCGCCGGAATGTCGCTGGGATTGACCGCCGCCTCGGCGGAGTGCGGCGCGGGCTGATTTTCAGGGGCTTTGTCGCCTGCCTTTACGGTTTCCACGGTGACCTTGCCTGAGCCGGATTTGGCCTCCATCTCGGACTTTACAGTAGCGTTGATTTCACGCACCAGTCGTGGCGCATCCGTCTCCTTCGGATCGACCAGTGTTGGCTGGCCGACCTTTACTGCGGCGCTCAGGTCAGGACGCTTGCCCATGTCATTGACGAAGCGCTCGTAACGGGTGGTGGCTGTGCGGCTCGCCATTTCCTTTTTGTTCTGCGCAATTGCCTCAGGAGTAGGCGTGGGTACGGGGCGGTCAATGGCGGTAAGACGCTTACGGGCATCCCCAGCACGCGGCATGGCGGGATAGCGGGTAAGGATCTTGCTGTAAGCCTGCGCGGCGTTGTCGAGATAATCCTTGGTAAGGCGCTGCTTCAATGCGTCTGTGAGGCCGGGCGCGGCGCGGGTGCGATCCACCTGCTGTTCATAAGCCTGTCCAAGGGTGTAAAGAGCATCATCGGAGCGGCTGTACAGAGGATACGTGTCGGTCAGGGTCTTGGCGCGCGCAATGGAAGCGAGCATGGAGCCGCGCAAGTAATAGAAGCGCGCGATGCGGAACTGGCGCTCGGCCAGCACTTCCTGCACCTGCAGCAGACGTACCCGGGCTGTGTCAGCCAGTTTGCTGTCTGGATATTGCAACAGCAACTGGCGATACTCGTCCTCGGCGCGGCGGGCGTGCGCGTAATCGCGGTCGGGCTTTTCCATCTGGCGATAGTGAATGTCGGCGATCTTCAACTGCGCTTCAGAGGCCTCCGCCATGTTGGGGAAGAATGTGATGAAGTCGCGGAATTCGGTCTCTGCCTGTGCCAGCGCCGCCGTGGAACCTTCCTGATACCAGGATTCACCAACCGCCAGTTTGGCGCGCGCGACGAACTCCGAGTCCGGATAGGTGTTGATGAGCGTCTGCAGCGTCATGCGGGCAACGTCATACTTGTGTTCCTTCATCGCCTCCATGGCACGGTCAAAGAGCACCTTGTCCGGCTGCTTGGAGTTGATATGGGACAACGGGTTGTTGGCCTTCTTGTGTGAGCAGGCAACTCCCGCGAGCAAGCTTGTGGCGAGCAGCAGGGCGATGAGAGCGCGACGAAACATGCCGGAAACACCTCAGTAAAACTTGGATAGGAGCGGTTTAGGCCTTCTGCAAGAGAGCCGAACGGGCGGCCTGCAGAAGATGTTGAACATTGTGGCCGGAATCACCACGGCCAAAGACAGCATTGCCGGCGACTAAGATCTCTGCGCCAGCCTGCACCACATCTGTAATGGTATCAAGAGCAATGCCGCCATCCACCTCAATACGGAAGCCAAAAGAACGTTGAGCACGCAATTCCGCAAGATGGCGAATCTTTCCCAGCGTGCGGGGAATGAATTTCTGTCCGCCAAAGCCGGGATTGACCGACATGACCAGCACGTAATCGACTACGTCCAGAATGTCTGTCAGGGTTTCCACGGGTGTTGCGGGATTGATGACGACTCCGGCCAACGCGCCGCGTGAGCGGATGTGGTTGACCACGCGGTCGAGATGAACGCAGGCTTCCTGATGCACGCTGATCCAGCTGGCTCCGGCATCGACGAAGGCGGGGATGTAGTCGTCCGCATTCTCAATCATCAGGTGAACGTCCAGCGGCACCTGCACATGCTTGCGCAAAGCGGCGACCACGGGAGGGCCAATCGTGATGTTGGGGACGAAGTGTCCGTCCATCACATCGACGTGCAGCACGGTGGCTCCGGCGGCAATGACCGGGGCAACCTGCTCGGCAAGGCGGGCAAAATCAGCCGACAATATAGATGGCGCTAGCTCGATCAAGCTGTTCTCTCACAAGTGCTTCTCAGGGATGACCTGTGGAAAATTTTAACACGCGGAGAGCTGTGGACCGCTCGGAAGTTGCCGCGCGGTGCTGACCGTGGATCTTTGAGAGCCAACCGCTGCCCGGCCCGGCGTGTTACGCTGCTCATCATGGCGCTGGTAGAAGCCGAACATCTCACGAAAGTTTATGACGCGAGCGACGCCTTTGGACGCTCCACGGGAAGCGGCCTGCGTGCCGTGGACGACGTCTCCTTCACGATTGAAAAGGGAGAAACCCTCGGCTTGGTGGGCGAGTCCGGGTGCGGCAAGAGCACCCTGGGCCGCATGATGCTGCGCCTGATCGAGCCCTCCAGTGGCAAGGTGTACTTTGATGGCGCGGAGATCACCGCGCTAGGTGCGCGTCCTCTGCGCGATATGCGGCGCAAGTTGCAGATCATCTTTCAGGATCCCTTCGGCTCGCTGGACCCGCGGTTGACGGTGGAGGAGATCGTCACCGAGCCGCTGGCGATTCACGAGGACCTCGGCAAGCCAATTCTGCGCCAGCATGCTGCCGAACTCATGGGAGCAGTTGGTCTGGAGGTCAGCGCCCTGGCCCGCTATCCGCATGAGTTCAGCGGAGGCCAGCGCCAGCGCATCGGAATTGCCCGCGCCCTCGCGCTGCGTCCGCATTTCATCGTTGCCGATGAGGCAGTAAGCGCCCTCGACGTCAGCGTGGCGGCGCAGATCGTAAACCTGCTGAAGAAGCTGCAAAAGGAATTCGGGCTGACCTACCTGTTCATCTCGCACTCGATGCCCGTGGTGCGCTATTTAGCAACGCGTATCGCAGTGATGCGTGCGGGAAGGATCGTCGAGATCGGCGACGCCGAACAGATCACCAGCGCGCCGAAGCATGAGTACACTCAGGAATTGTTGAGGGCGGTGGAGGAGTAAGAAGTCGAGGAGTCACGAATGACCTTGCCCTATGACTTTCTGTTTCCTGCGATGTGGTTCGGCTACTTGGGCTACTGGGGGGCGATGTCGGCCAAGGTCACGGATAGCGTGCGCAGCGAACCAGCATCGTCGCGCATGACGCGCCTTGTCCTGATGATCTGCGCGTTTGCGCTTCTCTGGCTGCCACGGACGTTCGTTCCCGTGCTGGACAGGCGATTTCTTCCCTCTGGCGGCTGGTGCTTTTGGAGCGGTGCAGCCGTGACTGCCGCCGGGCTGCTCTTCTCTGTCTGGGCGCGCAACCACCTCGGGCGAAACTGGAGTCAGGCGGTGACGGTCAAGGATGGCCACAAGCTCATCACCAGCGGCCCATACGCTGCGGTCCGACATCCCATCTATACCGGGCTTCTACTGGCGTTCTTAGGTACGGCGATTGCTCGCGCCGAATGGCGTGGATTGCTCGCCCTGCTTCTTGTATTCGTCGCGATTCGGGCGAAGATGAAGCTTGAGGAGCAATGGATGCGAGCGCAATTCGGCGAATCGTATGAGAGCTACTCGAGGCGGGTAGCGGCGTTGGTGCCTTACATCTTCTGACGATGAATGTTGGTTGCGCCGAGCAGATGACCAGCGAAACCTAGTCACACGAAGAAGTTGTTGACCCCGGTGCACGTCGCTCTTGCTGTTGCCATCTCTCTCTCTGCGCATCAGGCGGCTGACTCGGTCTCGCAATGAATCACGCTGAAAGTATCGCGGCCAGCGCTCTTGGCGCGGTAGAGTGCGGTGTCCGCATATTGCAACAGGCGCTTCGGATCGGTGGGATTGCCAGTTGGCCAGCAAGCGACCCCGATGCTGACCGTGAGTATTCCCCTCGCGGTACCGGTATGAGGTATGGCGAGCGAACGGATGGCTTCGAGAATGGCAGAGGCGAGGTGCCGGGCTCCTGCGCAATCTGTCATGGGCAGCAATATCACAAACTCCTCGCCGCCGAAACGTGCCACCAGATCAGAATCGCGCTGCAAGGTGCGTTTCAGTGTGGCGGCTACCTGCCTGAGGCAAAGGTCGCCGGGAAGATGTCCATAGTGGTCGTTGTATTCCTTGAAATTGTCGACATCCAGCATCAGCAGGGCGATTGCACTTGTGTTCCGGGTCTGGCGGCGCACCTCGCGCACCAGAGTCCGGTTGAACAGTCGACGGTTCGCAATTCCAGTCAGCTCGTCTTGCGAAGCATCCTCGGATAGCCGCCGATTTTCCAACGCCAGCAGATCCTCCTGCTTTTTCTGCTCGCCAATGTCGCGGATTGTCGCCACGTATCCGACAGTCTCTTTCGAATCGGGGTCCACGCAGGATCGAAGCAGGGTTTCCACCCATCGGTATTCTCCGTCCTTATGCTTGACTCGACCCCGGTAAACACTGGAGGACGTGCCGTGCGCGACATCCAGAACCGCCTGGGCCATCGCGCCAAGATCGTCTGGATGCACGAGTTCGCGGACCGGCGTGGCCAAGTACTCGGTGGGAGTCAATCCGGTGATTTGTTGCACGGCGGGGGAGACGAAACGCTGAGATCCGTCGAAGTACGAGAGAACGATCATCTCCTGCGACTGCCCCAGGAGGGTACGAGAGATCGCTTCATTCTGAGTTGCCCGCTTCTCCGCGTCCTGGAGCAGCAAGATGTTTCTCTTCTGCTCACTAATGTCGATGAACGTAGCCAGAGCCCAACCCGCAAGCGGCAGGATAACGCCGCTGTGAAGGATTGTTTTTACGGTTCCGTCCTTGCAAGTGATGGAGAGCTCCATGGGTTCGATCGGAAAATTCGCACCGTCAGGGTCCTGGAAGTATTGAGCCCATCTTCCGCCCGCCATCGTGCGGTCTGACAGGATGGGATACTTTCCAATCCAATCAGAGATGCTTTCAAAATCGCCTACAACGTAACCGAATATCTCGGTAAATGCCCGATTCATGTATACGATCTTCTGATCGGCCAGGGTCGCCCAGGAAACTCCGACGGGCATAGCGTCCAAGGCAATCCGCAAGGATTGCTCGTGCTGCCAGGGGTTTAAGGCATTTGAGCTTGGCATCATGGAAGGGGGTTCCTGGATTTCCGGAACGGCACGAGCCGTTTCCAGCCAGCGTAACGCCAGGCTATGGCATTTAGAGAATGGGCTTGCAGTGGCTGCTCAATGTGTTCACGAGTCAGCCCAGGAAGAACAACCGCGAAGTATTACATATAGCCCGCGAACGATTGACACCTATTGGGACAGATTATAGTCGATAAGCTGCGGAAGCAGATTCCGTTTCGACGGGCGAAACAGCGAGCTTCTCTCGATTGTGCACCAGTGCCAAAACGGCTTCCAATAAATGCAGCTTCCTCTTACTTCTTCCCATCCTTCTGCAACTCGCGGTAGACGTCGCTCTTGCTGATACCCATCTCTTTGGCGACGCGCTTCATCGCCTCTTTTTCGTCGAGTTCATCGGTCTTCATCAGCTCGCGGACGCGGGTGCGGGCGTTCTTCTGGGTCACTACGGGGAGGCCGTGCTGCTCCTCGGCGCGACCGATCAACAGGGTGATTTCGCCACGGACTTCGTCGCGCTGCTTGAAGTTTTCGAAGACCTCGGCGGCGGTGGCGCGCACGAATTCTTCATAAATTTTCGTGACCTCGCGAGCCACCACCACGTGGCGATGCGGGCCTAGCACGTCAACCACATCTTCGAGCGTGCCGATCAGGCGGTGCGGAGCTTCGTAAAAAATCTGGGTGCGTGGCGAGTGCTGAATCTCCTCCAGCATTTTGCGGCGCTGGCCCAGCTTGGAAGGAAGAAAGCCGTGGAAGACAAAGGAGTCCGTGGGCAGGCCGCTGGCGACCAGGGCGCTGAGGAAGGCCGAGGCTCCGGGGATGGGCACTACGGGAATTTTGTGGCGGATGGCCAAGGAGGCGAGTCGGAAACCGGGATCGCTGACACCGGGCATTCCGGCGTCTGTGACAAGGGCAATGGAGTGACCTTGCTCGAGGCTCATGATGAGTTCGGCGGAGCGCGTGAGCTCGTTATGCTGGTGGTAGCTGATGGTGCGCGTGCTAATGCCATAGTGGTTGAGCAGCTTGGCCGTCTGCCGCGTGTCCTCGCAGGCGATCAGGTCCACCTCTTTGAGGATGCGCAGGGCACGCAGGGAAATGTCCTCAAGGTTGCCGATGGGCGTGCCCACCAGGTAGAGCGATGGTTGAGTTGCAGGCATGATTCGCCTCCGCTTATGAGAGCTGAAAGAAGTATCGGTACGCGTGCTCAATCATACGTCCGCGCCGATGCCGGGCTAAACGCGCAGTGTACCAGACGATCGGCGACAATTGACCGCATCGCCCGCCGGAACCTAGAATCTAAGTAGCGAGATAAGAAAAAAGCCGCGCCAATCGCTCGCGGCGACCAGATTTCGAAGGAACCATGCCCCTATACGAGTACCTGTGCAGTGATTGCGCCCATCAGTTTGAGCGCATCGTGAAATTTTCAGATCCGCCAGTAACGAAGTGTCCGAAGTGCGGTAAGAACACCCTGGATCAGATGATCTCCGCCCCGGCCGTGCAGTTCAAAGGCAGCGGTTGGTATGTGACGGATTACGCGCATAAATGCGGCTCCCTGAGTTCATCGTCAGCTAGCTCAGAGAGTGGCTCGGACCGCGCCGAGGCGAGTTCCGGCAACGGCGGCGGCGAGAGCGCATCCGCCAGCTCAGGCAGCGCAGAAAAGAGCAGCGGGAGCGGCTCGGACGGTAACGGTAGCTCCGCGAACAGCAACTCCGGCAATGCAAGCTCAAGCAGCAATTCCAGCAGCGGCGATTCCGGCAGCAGTGGCAAGAGCAACGACGGAAAGTAACCTGGCCGATGCAAGAACGAGTTAGAGGCCCACTCGGGTAGCGGGCCTCCATCGCGGCATACTGCACAAATCAGGCTGCCCTGCGTTGTGGCGGAGAGGGTACCTTTTTGCCTGCACGGCGTGCTTCGGAGAGTCCGATGGCGATAGCCTGCTTGGGATTCTTCACGGTCTTGCCGCTGCCTCCGCTTTTCAGCTTTCCTTCCTTCATCTCCTTCATTTCCTGCTCCACATAGCCGCTGGCTTCAGGACTGTATTTGCGTCCTGATTTCTTTGCGGTTTTCTTGCCAACTGATTTGCGCGTACCTGTGCTCTCGCTTGCGGAAGGGTGGCTGGTGCTGCGTTTGGTGGTTGCCATTGTGGTCTAGCCTCCTTGGGAAGTTGAGACGCGCAGCGGGGCGGGGCGAGTTGCGAGCAAGGCGGAATTAGCAGCTTCAATCCTGCGGCTGAGGAAGGTGAGTGCTGGTTGAATCGGTATTACTTGTTGCAACATCTAATTGATTGAAAGGCCGCTGTGGGGCGGCCCGGAGGTCCCAGATGATTACGCTACGTCGCGCCAATGAGCGCGGGCACTTCAACCACGGATGGCTCAACACTTACCATACATTTTCGTTCGCCGATTACCGCGACCCGAAGCACGTGCACTTTCGCGCGCTGCGGGTGATCAACGAAGATGTGATCGATGCAGGACGCGGCTTCGGCATGCATCCGCACGAAAACATGGAGATCATCACCTACGTTCTCAGCGGCGCGCTGGAACATCGCGACAATCTTGGCACGGGCGAGACTATTCGTCCCGGCGATGGACAACGCATGAGCGCAGGCCGAGGCATTGTGCACAGCGAGTTCAATCCTTCGCCGAGCGAGCCGGTACACCTGTTGCAGATCTGGATTATTCCTGACAAAGATAAGCAGGACGTGGCGCCGAGCTACGAGCAGAAGAGTTTTCCGGACGAGGAAAAGCGTCAGCAATGGCGGCTGGTTGCTTCGCCCTCTGGCGAGCAGGGCTCGGTGAAGATCAACGCCGACGCAAAGCTGCTTGTGACCAAACTGAAGGCTGGGGAGAGCCTGCCTGTCACTCTGAACAATGGCCGCTATGCATGGTTGCAGGTGGCAAAAGGCGCAGTGAAGTTGAATGGCCACGCACTGGCACAGGGAGACGGCGCGGGCGCAAGCGGCGAGAGTAAGCTGACACTGGAGGCCGCGGAAGAGGCCGAGGTGCTGCTCTTTGATTTGGCGTAACCCGAACCCGCTTACGTTGCAGAAGACACACGACGATAGGCCGCCAGCTACCGCGCTAGTCACTCGACTGGTTGCGTTGCTGCTGGCGGCCTTTGCCGTGCTCGCGGCAATGTACGCCGCCTGCGTCGGCGCGGGTGTGTTGGCATTTAACTCCGGAGCATGGGTGGTTGGCGAAGAGGTTGCCATGCGGGGGTGGCTCGCTTATCTACTCTCGGCGATCATCCACGCCGCGGCTGCCGTGGGATTGTGGCGCGGATGGAAGCGGGCAAAGTGGCTTGGCGTGATTGTACTTGCTGCGGGCTTGCTGCCTGCGGTGCCCGGAATCTCGGCCGCCGTGGTGGATCTGAGAATCTCCGGCATCGCGCTCTGGGGAACGCTGATTGTGCTGCGCACAGCATCGCTGTACGTGCTTATGAGTTCGGACTGATTATTTCTTCTGATCGCGCCAGATGTCCGAGAGATGCTCGCTCACAATGCGGAGTTCGCCTTCTGGTGAGAGCACGAATACCTGGGTTGCGCGGCCATCGCGCACTGCTTTGTCAAAGCTGCGGCCTAGAACTTCCTGCTTCATGTTGCTGGCGTTCCAATGGAAGTTGTAGCTGGCGACGGCAATGTTATCGGCCAGCAACTGCACTTCAATGTGACCGGTGACCTCGGCGCGGAAGGTTGTTTCGCGCGTGTAGTACTCGCGCTCTTTGCGTGCGGCGGAAACGCGTCCGGACTCGAGTCGCGATGAAAATGGATTGAAGACGATGGAATCGTAAGAATAAAAATTGCTCATCTCTCCGGTGGCTTTTTCCATTAGCACGCGCCAGTAGCGACGAACAGCGGACTCGATCTGAGACACAGTAATGCAGGTTTGAGTCATAAGCGGGACTGCAGTTCCTTGTGAGTGCGGAGCAGCGCCAATTCTTTACCAATCGCCGTGCGTTGTCTAGAACCAAAAGTAACTGTGAATGCCGGACAGAGTTCTTGACCTCACGAAAAACGCTCCGGGAAGATCTGCACGGAGCGTTTTTCCGTCTACAGAAAGCTCATGCAGGCTGCGTCTCTTCTTCCTTTGCGACAGGCTGCGCCTCGCGATGCTCGACTACGAAGGTCAGCTTCCCCTCTGCTCCATCGACGATCACGTGATCGCCGTGCAGCACCTCACCATCGAGAATTTTCATCGCAAGCGGGTCCTGAATCAGGCGCTGGATGGCCCGCTTTAACGGACGCGCGCCATAGGCGGGATCGTAGCCGCTGGTGAAGAGCGCGTGCTTGGCCGCCTCGGTAAGTTCGATGGTGACCTTCCGGTCCTCCAGCAGCTTTTTGAGATCTTCCAAGCGCAGATCGACGATCTTCGTAAGCTGCTCGACGCCGAGCGGACGGAAGACCACGATATCGTCAATACGATTGAGGAATTCCGGCTTGAAGTGTGCGCGCAAAGCGGTCATGACCTGCTCGGCTGCCAGAGCAAATCGCTCAGGCTTCGTCATGTCTCCAGCGAGCGACAGCGAACCGATGTTTGAGGTCATGATGAGAATCGTGTTCTTGAAATCCACCACGCGGCCCTTGCCATCCGTCAGCCGTCCATCGTCCATAATCTGAAGGAAGATGTTGAAGACATCCGGATTCGCTTTTTCGATTTCGTCGAAAAGCACAACCGAGTACGGACGCCGCCGCACGGCTTCTGTGAGCTGGCCGCCCTCTTCGTAGCCCACGTATCCGGGAGGCGCGCCGATGAGCCGTGAGACCGAGTGCTTCTCGCCATATTCACTCATGTCGATGCGTACCATGGCGTGCTCGTCATCAAAAAGAAACTCAGCGAGCGCGCGCGCAAGCTCGGTTTTTCCTACGCCCGTGGGGCCGAGGAAGATGAATGAACCGATGGGCCGGCGAGGATCGCTCAACCCTGCGCGGGAACGCCGGATGGCGTTTGCGACCTTCTCCAGTGCTTCGTCCTGGCCAATGATGCGCTGACGCAGGCGAGACTCCATGTGCACCAGTTTTTTCACTTCGCCTTCGAGCATCTTCGAGACAGGAATGCCCGTCCAGCGGCTGACAATGCGGGCGACGTCTTCCTCGTCCACCTCTTCTTTCAACATGCGCGAGCTGTTTGTAGCGGCCTTGGCGGTGAGTTCGGCAAGCTTCTGCTCGGCCTTGGGGAGCTCATCATATTGCAGACGCGAGGCGCGCTCATACTCGCCGCGTCGCGCCGCCTCCTGCTGTTGAAGCTTCAACTGCTCGATGGATTCCTTGAGCTTGCGCACTTCAGCGATGCTGTCTTTTTCCTCGCGCCACCGCGCCTTCAGGGCATTTGCCTGCTCGCGAACTTCAGCCAACTCGCGCTCCACGATGGCAAGACGCTCCTTGGAGTTCACGTCACTCTCTTTGCGCAACGCCTGACGCTCGATCTCCAGGTTGGTGGCACGCCGCTGCAACTGGTCGATTTCCGTTGGCATGGAATCGATCTGAATACGCAGGGAAGCCGCTGCCTCATCGATGAGGTCAATCGCTTTATCGGGCAAGAAGCGGTCGCTGATGTAGCGATGCGAAAGCAGGGCCGCCGAGACAATGGCCGAGTCCTTGATGCGCACGCCATGATGCACTTCATACTTCTCTTTGAGACCGCGCAGAATGGCGATGGTGTCCTCAACCGAGGGCTCGCCAACGTACACGATCTGGAAGCGGCGCTCGAAGGCTGCATCCTTTTCGATGTACTTGCGATACTCGTTGAGAGTGGTTGCGCCGATGGCGCGCAGCTCGCCGCGAGCGAGCGCCGGCTTCAGCATGTTGCTGGCGTCCATTGCGCCTTCGGCGGCTCCGGCACCGACAAGCGTGTGCAGCTCGTCAATAAACAGAATGATGGTGCCCGCGCTCTCTTCAATCTCCTTGAGCACGGCTTTCAGGCGGTCTTCAAACTCGCCACGATACTTGGCTCCGGCGATCATCGCGCTAAGGTCGAGCGACACGACGCGCTTATTCTTGAGTTGCTCGGGCACGTCGCCGAGAATGATGCGCTGGGCCAGACCTTCCACGATTGCCGTTTTGCCAACGCCGGGTTCGCCGATGAGCACAGGATTGTTCTTGGTGCGGCGCGAAAGCACCTGGATCGTGCGCCGGATCTCCTCATCGCGACCGATCACGGGGTCGAGTTTGCCGCGCCGCGCCAGTTCCGTCAGGTCGCGGGCATAACGCTCCAGCGCCTGGTACTTGGACTCGGGATTCTGATCGGTCACCGTCTGCGTGCCACGGACAGCGGTCAGGGCCTTGAGCAATGTGTCCTGAGTCACGCCAAGCGAGGCCAAAAGCAATTGCGCCGGATCGTGCTTCAGTCCCATCATCCCGAGCAACAGGTGCTCGGTGGAGACATATTCATCCTTGAAGTTTGCTGCCGCCTTGAATGCGAGGTCCAGCAGTTCTGTGGTCGAGTCCGCGAGGCTCGGCTGCGCGGCCGCCGTAGCCAGCTTCGGCAAATTGCCAATAGCTCGCTGCAACTGGGACTGCAAGGTCGCGGACTGCACTCCGGCACGCGCCAATAGAGGCAGAACGATGCCTTCGCGATCTTCAATGAGCGCCGCCAGCAAGTGCAGGGGAACTACTTCGGAGTTCGCGTTCTCACTCGCCAGTTCGCTGGAGCGCTGCATTGCCTCCTGCGCTTTTACGGTCAGCCGATCCCAACGGATTGCCATATGATTGCTCCTCAACTCACCGCGAGAGCCAGAACGCGGCTACAGGGCGGTCGGATAAATTCTAGTTCGTAAATGAAGAAGGGGAGCTGGAGGATTCCATGAATCATTCCAACGCTCCCCATGTTAGATGCCCAGCGGCCGCGGCCGGCGCGGCGTGATTACTGCGCACCCAGCCGTCCCGCAATGCTGCAATTACTTGCCAGCTACAGTTTTCTCCGCCAGCTCAGGCGTGATGTTCACTTTGATCTGCTTGGGGCGAGCATCCGCCTTCTTGCCCAAGCTGATGGACAGCACACCCTTGGAGTAGGAGGCGTTTACATCCTCCGGGTTCACCGTGTTCGGCAGGGAGAAGCTGCGGGTAAAGCTGCCATAGCTACGTTCAATGCGATGGTAGTTCTCCTCTTTCGTTTCTTTCTCCAGCTTGCGCTCGCCGCGAACAGTGAGCAGGTTGTTCTCCAAGTGGACATCGATATCTTTCTCGTCAACGCCGGGGACTTCCATCTTCACGCGGATGCTCTTGTCGTCTTCATAGACATCCACGGGCGGGACAAACGAACCCGCAGTCAGCGACTCTTGTGTGGGAACGGGGCCGAAGGAATCGTTAAACAGCCGGTTCATGCGCTCCTGAAGAGAGGCAAGCTCGCGAATGGGTTCCCAACGGGTAAGTACAGTCATGGTCTTGATCCTCCTGAGATCTGAGATTTTGTTTGGTGGCTGGTCCGGTTGTCGGACTGCCTAACACTGACTTTGATGCCAATGTCAGCACGAAAGAATCATGAAATATGAGTGTAACAATGTCAAGTATTTTTCAAGTGAAACTGGTGCAGTAGGTTCAGAAATAGATAAGCTATTTATTTTTATGAAGATAGATGCACATCTTGGGCTTTCAACCCTTTTCTCCTGAATTCTATCTTCGCTTACACGACGCGAGCGGTTAGCATGGGGGCGTGCTCTGCAAGGTGATCAATCTGGAGGACGGGCGCCCAACCGTCAACGTCGGACTTTTAAGGATGGAACGCGCCCTGACCTCGGCGCGCGCCGAGCGGGTTCCCCTGCTCAAGCTGATCCACGGATACGGATCGACAGGGGTGGGCGGGCGGTTGCGCGAAGAAGTCTGGAAGGCGCTCGACCGCTTCAAGCGAAACGGCTACATTGCGGATTTCATTCCCGGGGAAGACTTTCGTCTCTCACACGAAGCGAGCTGGGCACTGGTGAAGCGCGACAAGTCGATTAAAGAGGACCGCGACTTCGGGCGAGCCAACCGCGGCATGACGATCGTAATTCTTTAGCGCAGGCGTAGTTTCACTAAATAAAAAGCCGGCCCGCGAGGGACCGGCGATCGTTACAGAACGAATGACTACTTGGCCTTCTTGGCCGGAGCGATTGCGTCTTTTACGGCCTTGCCAACGTAGAACTTCACGACAGTCTTGGCAGGGATCTTGATCGGTTCGCCGGTCTGCGGATTGCGGCCGATGCGGGCTTTGCGAGCCGACTTCTTCAAACGGCCGAGGCCGGGGAGAACGAATACCTCATTCTTCTTCGTTTCCTTCACGGCGATTTCCACCAGGGTGGTCAGAAACAGTCCAGCGGTCTTGTTGCTGGTTTCCAGCTTTTCCGCCAGAAGACGGACGAGAGCGGTCTTGGTCAAGCCTGCAGCCATTTTTGTATTCCTCCTTGAAGATGAAGCGCACGCGCCTCGATCCCGCTCATATTAACTCAGTGATTTTGCAAGCGACAAGCACTTTCGCCTGTTTTTATGCGGCTTTTTCCACAGAATTACTGTTTTCATCCGGTATTCATTGGGTTTTGCCTGTTCCTGCCTACGCAATGGGTTGTGTATTCCTGGAAGCGATTCAGAATTCATACCATCTGTTGTAGCAATTCGAGCCAATGTTTTCGCGGCTCCGGCTACAATAACGTCTGCAATACTTTTCCTTCTGCACGTCTCGGAGCACATGGAGCAAGTCTTTCTTTCTCTCGGATCGAACATCGGAGACCGGCTGGCGAATTTGCAGCAGGCCGTGGCAGGTCTGCGTGAATTCGCCGGCATCACGCGGCTGTCGCACGCTTACGAGAGCGAGCCTGTCGAGTTCACAGCGCAGCCGTGGTTCATGAATGCAGTGGTTGGCCTGAAAGTGGACGACTCGCAGAGTGCCTCGTCGTGGGGTTCTCCAGAAGCGCTACTGGAGCGCCTGCTGGCCGTTGAGTACCAGATGGGAAGGCGCCGCGAAGGTGCCGCATACATTCCCAAGGGACCGCGCCTCATCGACATTGATATTGTTTTGTATGGAAACCGCGTGATTCACTCGGCGACGCTGACCGTGCCGCATCCGGCTATGCACTTGCGCCGCTTTGTGCTGGAACCGCTGGTAGAAATCGCTCCCGAAGTAGTGCATCCGCTGCTGCACCAGAGCGCGACGCAGATGCTAAGAGCGCTGCCTATGGGGGGTGCAGCAGTGCGAAAGTTTGCATCTCTTTGCGCCGATCAGGAGTAACCGCACGCGGGCTGTGAACGGAGTGGCGCGAATTGAGTAGCGCAGATTGAGTAGCGCCGGATTGAGTAGTGTAGAGTGAGTGAATTCATCCCGCACACCGGAGGATTGTTTGTCGCACGAAACCGCATTCGTCTTCCGAGGCCGCCACGCTCTTCTGTTTGCCACACTTCTCATTGCAATGTGGCTGGCCCCAAATGCTCACGGGCAACAACCCGCATTAACGAATCGCGCCAACGCGGTCAATGCATCCACTCCTGTAAAACCGCCAGAGCCAATGCCAGCTAACGGCGCTTATGCCAGACTGGCACAGGAGCAGGGAAAAGCGGATTCGGCGGTTCTTGACTGGGTGCTCGCAAACTCCGGCCCGGTGAAGGGAGACATGCGCGCGGGAGAGTTGCGCATCGCTTTCACCGTGACACCTGCAGAGGGCTGGTGGGACAAGGCAGGAAGCGGCCAGCTGACATGGCATGCGGCTCCTGCCGGCAACGTGCACCTTCGCATTTTTGTTGTAGATGCGAGCGATGGGCGCCTGGTGCCCGGACTGAGTTTGCGCGCTACGCTGGTGGACGCGAACGGCAATGAGCAATCTGCTCCTGCTGACTTTGGATGGTATCCGCTGCTCAATGCCTATGGTGGCAATGTGCCGATTGACGCCGATAGCGACTACGCCCTGCGCGTCGCGGTCGATCCAGTTTTGCCGCAGAACCGTTTGTCCCAGGACGAGCGGCTCACGCATGCAACCATTGCCGAATTTCCTCCGGTCACGATCTCGCGTGATGCGATCCTGCAACTTCCAGTTGCGACTTCCACCGCGTTTAACAATGAAGCGGAACTGCTGAAGCCCTGCAACGCCGCACTCAGCGCTGCGATCACAGCGCTCTGGCAACACTCCGCTTCCGGCTCCGAACAGCCTGCGGGCGATTACTTTGCCGGTTACGCACTGGACGACTCCGCGCTGGTCCCGCCGAATCTCGAAACCAAGCTGCATCTGCGAATCCACGTGAGTGGTAAGGCGGAGGTGCGAGTGGTCGTGTTTCCACGCGACTCGCGCACCGGGCGCTTGATTCCAGGGCTCAAACCGCAAATCAGCATTACAGCTGCCAATGGCGCGCAATTTGGACCCGGTGAGCTGCCGACCATCTGGCATCCATGGTTCAACCACTACGGGCGCAGCGTTCGGCTGCCGCGCGACGGAACCTACAAGTTGCATGTGCATTTCGACGCTCCGGGCTTTCGACGCTGGGGCCGCCAGAGCGAGCGTTTCGCCTCGGCGCTGGATGTGGATTTCGACAATGTCTCCTTGAAAGAAGAGGCGAAGAACTAGCCCGTGAGCGACTGCCAGACCCCGGAAGAAATCGCCGACCTCATCTCCGGTTACATCAGCGAGAATCCGAACGCCGTGGTGGTGGAAGACAGCCAGATGCTCTTTGACTTCTCCACCGCACACTACTCGGCAACGCCGGAGCGCGAGCGCTGCCTGCTCCAGGTGTGGTCAGAGGAGCGCAACATCGTACGCCGCGCCACGGCTGCTGAGGTGAAGAACGGAATCCTGCGACTCTCTGTTTTTCGTTTCGGACAATCGAAGCCCTCACGGCTGGAGATCTGTTCGAAGGCAGAGCGCCGCTCGCCTTCCTCATTGAAGGCTACGCGCGCTGCTTACCAACGTGCGCTCGCACTGGCTCTTACGCGCAGCTTTCCCGGGTGGACGCTCGACCGCCTGACGAGCGCCGCTGACCTTGAACATTCCTTCGGAGCGGTTTGCGCGCGCGGCCTGTTGCGGCGCGGGCAGGAACGAATTGCCGTAGTCGGATGCGGTGAAGGGGAGTCGCAATCCACCATCGACAACTCTGTGGCCGTCGCCGTGCTCTGGCTTGATTATTGCCGTGAGCATCTTGCCGCAAAGTCGCACATCGGCAGTGTGGCGCTCTTCGTCCCCGAGGGTCGCACGCAAACAGCGCAGATGCGCATCTCTCACTTGAATCGGGAAGCCGCGCAGTGGCACATCTTTTCGCTGGACGCGGCGACGGGTGAAGCCAATGAACTCGATCTTGCGACGGAGTTAAATGTCAGCACACGGCTCGTCCACTGCTTCAGCCGTGAACAGGTACTGGAACGTTTTGCGCGCTCCGTGGAACGCATGCGCACGCTCTGTCCGCAGGTTGAGACGGTTGTGCAATCCGCCTCCGCCATTAGCTTCCGTTACCATGGTCTGGAGTTTGCGAGTGCAACGCTCGAGCCTGACCGCCATTTCCGCATGGGTGAGCGCATCGTCTTTGGTGCCGCTCCCGCCGAATACGAACTGAACGAAGTCACCGAACCGCTGCTCGCAAAGCTGATCGAGCGCCTGAGACTAAAGCGCGGAGGACGCGATCACAACCACGCGTTTTACCGCTTGCAACCCGAGCGCTGGTTGCAATCCATCGTCGAGCGAGACATCAGTGCGCTCGATTCGCGACTCGACCCCGCAATGTTCTATGCGCAAGTGCCAGCCTTCGCCGCCAGTGATCGCGCGGTGATTGACCTGCTTGGCATTACTCGTGACGGACGACTCGCGGTGATCGAACTGAAGGCAGCCGAAGACTTTCATCTCCCTTTGCAGGGGCTCGATTACTGGGCGCGCGTGCGCTGGCATCTGCGGCGTGGAGAGTTTCAGAAGTCCGGCTACTTCCCGGGACGAATTCTCTCCGAGCGCGATCCCATCCTCATCCTCGCCGCGCCTGCCCTACACGTGCACACCTCAACCGCAACCATGCTGCGCTACTTTTCACCGGAACTGGAATGGAAGCTGATCGGACTCGACGAGCGCTGGCGCAACGGCATTCGTGCGGTGTTCTACAAAGAGAAGAGATTGGCAAATCTGTCGCACAGGAATAGTTCACATTGCGGTCGGCCCCGTCCAGGTTTTTCCGGGCTTGAGCGAGGCCGTGACCTTCATAACGTATCGTCTCGCGGTTAAATGCTTTCAGCGGTCGTCAAGCTGCTTTGCTGGTCTGCTGCGCCATCTGTTTCATCATCTGGCGCATGGCGGCGAGAGAGCCTGGCGCTCGATGTTCCATCCAGGCCTCAAAGCGGTTCGCAGCTTTCTCAAGGTTGGCGAGGTACAGCGGATTGGAGAACCGCTGACGGCCTTCCTGGATGCTTGGCTTCACGCGCTCCCAGATAAAGAAGAACTCGCCATTGGTCTCAAAGAACAGGTCTTCGTGCAAGAGCCCGTGATTCAGATACGCGCAGGCGTCATCCCAGTAACTCACTACCATCATGTAATATGTGCCGGCTTCCGATCCCATCGGAGCGATTCGAATTGCCTCATCAAGAGTGTTTGCGTGGAAATTCTTGGCGAACCAGTCGCGCGCTTTACGTAGTACCGGCTCGCGGCGGAGATCGAAAATTTTCAGTTGAAGTTTTCCCTGTTCGTACGTCGGATTCGTGGCCATTCGCTTCTCCTTCAAATGTTGGTTGCGTCTTTCCGAGATGCTCCAAAAGTTTGGTGGGTTGCCGACGCAAGTCGCGAATTTACGCGGGCGTTGCCCTTGTGTGCGCAACTCTGAAATAGAAACTTGTATCGAGAAATAAGAAGCATGTCCGCGACTACAGCCCTGCTTCTCTTGCGCGAAACGTCCAGTAGTCGCCCGCGGTTTCGCTGAGATCGCCTGCGGGCTTTTCTCCCTTGAATACGCGGCCCACGGCGCGCACTACTCGACGCATGGGCAACGCGCCGTGTTCGTCTTCAAAGAAAATTTCGCCCACCTTACTGGTGCGGTAATACCAGCGCTTGAGCAGCGCTAGGTGCTCCATCCACTCCTGCGCACCGCGCGGTTGTGCGGTCTCCACACTTTGCAGCAACTCCTTGATGCGTGCTTCCATACTCTGCACGGGAGCAGCGTGTTGCGGGGCTTCGCCCTCTGCGGCCCTTGTCTCGGGCTTCAATCCGCGCGCGCTCACGTCGAAGGCAATGGGGCCGTAGAGCATTCCTCCGGCAATGCGGAAGAGTGCGATGTGACCGGGCAAATGCGAGGGTTGAAGAAGCAGTCCGTTCAGGCGGTCGATACGATGCACGATTTCGGCGATGCGGCTTTGCACGGCTTTCAGCTTTTCAAGACGCGCGTGCGCTGCCGCCGCAGCTTCGAATTCCAACTGCTCGCTAGCTTCATCGCGAGCGCGGCTAATTTCCACTACGAGCGAGTGCCCGCCGCTCTCGAGGTAATGCTGCACTCGCGTTGCTTCCTCGGCATAGCGTTGGTCCGTGCATCCCTTGAAACACGGCGCGAGACACATCTTCATCTCCGAGTACACACAGCCGGGAAACTTCGGGTCCGGCGCGAGCTCTTCGGTGCAGCGTCGCAGCAGGAAGAAATCCAGCGAATCGTTGGCGTACTGCTCTGCCTCCGTGCGCGTGGCAAAAGGACCGAAATACACGCCCGCTCCACGAAGCGAGCGAATGCGAGAGGTCACCGCCAAGCGCGGGTACGCGTTCTCCATCAACAGATGAATGAGCGGAGCAGGGCGCAAGTGAAGCCGCTCGTTGTACTTCTCCGGAAACTCGCGGCGCAACAGGCGATACAGGGTAAAGCCTGCCTCGAAGTCTCCACCTACCTCGCAGAACTCGACGCTCGCAACGCGTTCGCGCAGACTGAGTCTGCGTCCCTCGGCGGCTCCGAGCAAGCGCTGGAGGCGGCGGCGCAGATTCGCCGTCTTGCTCACGTAGGGCTCGGTCCCTGCGGCTTTCGCGCGCAGCACAAAGACCGCAGGCCGGGCAGGGAGCTCGGCGAAGAAGGCTTCGTCCTGTTCGGTCACGAATTCGATGCGGGTGAACACAGCCGTCAGTTTATCTCGAAGCGCCCGTCGTGCCGCAACCTGATTGGACGCCGAGTATATTTCTGATGTGCCGGGTTCGTATGAATGGAAGAGTCCTGAAGAAGGGCTCAGCACTTGCCGATGTACTTTGTGACGAAGCGAACATCCGGAGGCGGAGCAAAATCACTGACCCCGGTTGCCGCGCTTCGGCACACTGCGAGCCAAGGAGTGAGAAAACATGTCAGTCCAGACGGCACCAGCAATGGAAAAGGATTCTCAGCGAACCCTGAACGCAACTCTGCGTGAGCTCTGCCACTTTCTCACCAATTTTCCAAATATCCAGATGACCAAAGACGATTGCGAAGCTCTTGCGGTTGCAGCCATCAGCGGACACGCCGAAGCAGAGTTCATGATCGGAAGCGTGTACGACGCTGCTGACGAACCCGGTCGCGCCATGGAGTGGTATTCGCGCGCGGCGAACAGGGACCATCTGCCCGCCATGCTGCAACTGTTTGCTGTGCGCTAAGCTGCTACTGCGCCTTTGGAACGTACTGAGCTTCGCCGTTGCCAAAGGACCAGTCTTCCTTGTTGACCTCAACAAGGTTGATGAAAACATCTTCCAACCGCAACTTCAGTTCGCGGTGAAGGCCCTCGGCCACCGCGCGATAAAAGCGCTGCTTTAGTTCCACGGGGCGTCCGCCATTCAGGGTGATCTGAATGAAGATGCAATCGTCCGTGCGGTGTATCCCAAGATAGTCGCGGTCGAAGATCAATCCAGCGGGCGCGTGTTGCGCGACGATCTGAAAGCGGTCGTCTTTCGGTACGTTCAGTTCCGCAAGCATGGCACGATAAATGATTTCGCCAACCTGCGCGACATACTCCGGAGTTTTTCCTTGCTGCAAATCAATACGAACCAGTGGCATCTTCTCTCCCTCTTACGATGAGTTCCGTTTAATCAGTCGGCAGGTGCGGGCGACGCGAGAGCTGGTCCCTGCATATCCGGCAGCCTCGTGCCCAGAGCTTTCTTTGCGAACAGAAATGCGAAGCCGGTCAGGAAACAGATTGTTCCTGAAATCCAAAAAGCGGAGCGGTAATCGCCGAATGCGGTGCGAATGGAGCCTGCACCAAACGCCGCGACAGCCGCGCCGAGTTGATGCGCCGCGCCGATCCATCCATAGATGACGCCCGCGTTCTCGCGGCCAAACGCGTCAGACGTGAGGCGCACGGTCGGCGGCACGGTTGCCACCCAATCCAGCCCATAGAAGATGGCAAACCAATTGAGTTGCTGTTGTCCGTGAGCCAGCGTGTGCGGCAGAAAGAGCAGTGACATTCCTCGCAGCAGGTAATAAGCAAAGAGCAGGTAACGGCTGGAGAAGCGGTCGCTGAGCCATCCCGAAGCCGTGGTACCGATAATGTCAAAGATGCCCATCATCGCCAGCAGTCCGGCGGCCCTCACTTCAGGAATACCGTAATCGTGGCAGGCGGGAATCAGGTGCGTTCCGATGAGCCCATTGGTGCTCGCTCCGCAGACGAAGAAACTTCCGGCCAGCACCCAGAACGCAGGAGAGTGGCTCGCGTGGCGCAATGCCTGCATGGGAGCCATCGAGATGCGCGGAGTTGGCGGCTTGCTTCCATCCGGCGGAGCCTGCCAGCCATACGGCTCCAATTGCAAGTCGGAAGGACGGTCACGCATGAGTATCAGCACGAGGACGAACACCGCTGCGCCTGAGGCGGAGACCGCGAGCGCCACGCTCCTCCATCCGGAACGTTCCAGCAGGCGCGCAAGAAAGGGCAGGAACAATAATTGCCCTGTTGCATTGGCCGCGGTCAACGCTCCCAACACCGTGCCGCGATTGCGATCAAACCAGCGATTCGCAATCACCGCCGCCAGCACCAGTGCAGTTACTCCGGTTCCCGATCCCACGCACACGCCCCAGAGCAGGATTAACTGCCATTGCGTGGTCATCAGCGTGGTCAGCGCCACAGAAATGCAAACCAGCGCCAAGGCACAAAGCACCAGTCGCCGCAATCCCCAGCGATCCATCAGCGAAGCCGCGAACGGTCCGATCAACCCAAAGAGTGCAAGGTTGATTGCAATCGCCACCGAGATGCCCGCGCTGGTCCAGCCAAACTCTGACTCCAGCGGCACCATCAGCACACCGGGCGTAGCGCGAATCCCGGCCGTCACCAGCAGCACAAAGAACGTGACTGCGGCGACAACCCAGGCGTAATGAACTTGCGATTGTTTTCCGCTTTTCGGCAACCGGGGCTCCCCACCATTCACGCGAATTATGTTAGCATGATAGATGTGTATACATCACATAAAGATTCGCCAACTTATGCGCCCTGCGCCTGCACCACGGTCAAGAAACTCTCTCGCGTGCTGGGCCGCGTGTATGACGCCGCCCTTGCGCCTGCGGCAATCAACGTCACACAGTTTGCCGTGATGCGGGCCATTGCTCGCCATGATGGTGAACCGCTGGCGCGCGTAGCCAGTGAGTTGCAAATGGACCGAACGTCGCTTTATCGCGCAATCGCTCCCATGGAGCGTGATGGTTGGATTGAACTGGCTGCGGGGATGGATGCGCGCTCACGTTCCGCGCGCGTGACGCGCAAGGGTTCGCGTGTGCTCGCGAACGCTGCTGCCGAGTGGGACGAACTTCAGCACAATCTGATGAAGGCGTTTGGCAAAGCAGAGTGGAATTCGCTGGCCGCCGAGCTGAAGCGGCTCAGTGAGTGTGCCGCAGAGTTGGAAGGAAGCAAACAGCTCTAGCGCGATTCAGCCTAACGCAGGCTCGCGCTCTTGTATTTCATGCGGAAGTCTTCGCCCTCGACGCGCACTACCCGGCACATTTCATGCAGACGCGAGCGCATGCGTTCACCGATGCGGTCTCCCAGCGTCTCTTCGCGTGAGGCGCGCACCGTGCGTCCGTCCGGTTCGGCACCCGCCGGAGGCAGATCCTTGTAGTTGGTGGTGATGATGGTCGTGCGCTTGTCGTTGTAGCGAGTGTTCAGGATGTGCGAAACCGTGTCCCACACCCACTCCGTCGGCTTGGCTGCGCCCAACTCGTCAAGCACCAGCACCTCGGACTCAAACACTGGCCGCAGTACTTCCATTTCCGTGACCTGCACCGAGGAGTTGTAGGAGTTCTGTATTTCCTTCAGCAGTTCGCGATAATCGTAAAACAGGCAAGCCGAATTCTTTTGTGTGATCAATTCCTTGGCAATGCCCACGGCAAGGTGAGTCTTCCCGCATCCGATTGGCCCGGTCATCAGCAGGCCTGCGCTCTCCAGCGGAAACTCTTCCACAAAACGCAGCGAAGCCATGTGTGCCGAGGCCAGCGAGCGAAAGGGCCCTTCATGCTCAAAGTTTGAGAGCTCGCAATGGCGGTAGCGGCGTGGGATGCGCGCTGCCTCCAGCAGACGCTCGCCCTGGAGTCGGAGGATGCATTCGCAGCGGGTCGCTCGCTCCACCGTTCGGCCGTTGTGTTCCACGGGAACCATGCGCCAGCCCGTGCCTGAGCAGATGGGGCAGCGGTCGGCGGCTTCGGTTGGCTCTGCATTCGGCATACAACGAGCTTGAAGCAGCCGCGCCCAGGATGCAAGGGGCAACGCGACTTGGCCCGAGCAAACTCTGTGCGGAAGCTGTGGAAGACCCGAATTAGAGTCTCTGAACGTGGGAAATCAGCCCTGTAACTTTGCTCAATGGTCCCAATTTGGTTCGATTATGGAATCGACTTTCACTTTCCCCTTGCGCGGGGCTGGTACTTGAACTAACCTTCCTCCTCCTCGGCGTGGGGCCGAGGGATGATCGTGTACGGACGAATAATGTGCAACCGTGCTGCCCTTCATGGCTTCTAACATCCAGTTAATTGGTGCGCGGACTAACAGTTTTCCAGCGCATCGCAGCTCCTGACTCATGACCCTGTAGTCCTCTGGCCCCAGGCATTGTGGGCCTCTCCTCCGAACCGGTGTCAACCAACGCCGCGTTCCAAATGGTTCGATTTTTCTGGGCTGAGCTTTCAGAAGAAGTGTGTTTAGCGCCGGCCTTGCGCCGGGTGCGTGGAGCTTTCGCTCCAGACCCCTGAGGGCAGAGCCGCAGGCGCAATCTATATTGTTTGTCGAAGTAAAGTTTGCCTCAACTTACAAGGTTCCAAGGAGACGCATGTCCACTACCACCACACCGCACGGCACTTCGCACGACCCGCAGGGCGGTCATGAAACAACGCGGGGATTCCATCTGAACCAGCCGCCCAAGAACTTTGACGCAAATTCCGATCTCCCCAAGGGCTTTCTGCAATTTCTGGAGCCGCTGCACAAACGTTTCTCCCCCTGGCAGCAGGAGCTGGTGACCAAGCGCAAGGCTGCCATGGCGGCCGCGGAAAAAAGCGTGTTGCCAAACCACCTCCCCGCCGGCGAAGCGCAGCGAGAGGCTTGGAATATCAACGTACCGGATTGGTGCCAGGACCAGTGCAACCAGATGACCGGCCCCGCCGATGAGGCTGAGCTCGTAGTCAAGATGCTGAACTCGGGCGCACCCGGCGTCATGCTTGACCTGGAAGACTCCACGGTCAACGGGTGGGATCACCAGCGCCTGGGGATGAGCAACATCCTTGCCGCGCTGGATGGCGAACTGACCTATGAGGACAAGAAGCGCGGCCGGACCGTGGCCATCGAGCCCAGCAAGACGGTCATCCTGCTGCGTGTGCGTGGACTTCATCTGCATCAGGGTGGAATCTTCGCGGGTGCGCCCATGTCGGGTTCGCTCTTTGACGTTGCGCTGCTGGCCTACCAGATGGATCCGGCAAAGCTGAAGCATTCCCCCGTCTTCTATATTCCCAAGTCGGAGAGTGCCGAAGAAGCGCTCTGGTGGACGGCTATGTTTGACGCCGTTGAAGACGCTCGCGGCTGGCAACGCGGAACCATCCGCTGCATGGCGCTTGTTGAGTCGCACGCGCTCGCCTACCAGGCCGAGGAATTTCTCTTCAACCTGCGTGGCCACATTCTTGGCCTCAACCTTGGCCGCTGGGATTACATGGCCTCGCTGATCAATTACAACCTGCAAAATCCCGAGTGGGTCTTGCCGGATCGCAACACGATTCCGCACGATGTGCCGTTCTTCCAGAGCCTGCGCGAACTGCTGCCCGAGCTCTGTCACAAACACCATGCACTCGCCATCGGAGGCATGACTGCTCTCTATCCCAGCCGCGAAGATCCCGAGCTCAACGCCCGCGCCCTTGCCGTGCTGGAAAAGGATAAGAAGAACGAAGCCAGTCAGGGTTTTGACGGCGCGTGGACCGGCCATCCCGATCAGAACGCGATTGCTGTTGCGCAGTTCCCTGTGCCGAACCAGATTTCGCGGCGCAATGTGGGGCCGCGTTATCCGAATCTGCGTCCCGTTCCCACCGGAGTAGGCCAGCGCACGCTGACCGGAACCCGCGCGGCGATTCGAACCGTAATCCGCTATCGCAACGGCGTGCTCAACGGCAAGGGCGCAAGTCTGTTGGACGGATTCATGGAGGACCTCGCCACCGACCGTATTTACCGCCTGATGATCGCGCAGCGCATGATGCACTGGAAGGCCGTTCCTATCGCAGATGAGCAAGGCAAGCCCGTCGCGCACACGCCTGAGTTCATCACCCAGCTCTTTGACGAGGAGCTCGCAAAACTCATTGCAAATCCCGGCAAGGACCTCGGCACGGCTGAGACCTTCCGCGAGGCGCGACGCATCAGCGAGGCCATGATTCGCAACAACGAAATCGATCCGTTCTAAGCGTCTTACGGCAGGCGCGGCATGGGACGCTGCGTGAAACGCTGCGTAAACGTCGCTTAAAACGTAAACGAGGCGGCAGCCTCAGGAAGATAAAACCGATATCACAACACCAAGAAGGGGAAGAACAAAAGTGACTGCAAAAAACCACGGCTTCGACATTACTCGCACTTGGGAAACCGATGCGCGCTGGAAGGGCATTGAGCGCACTTACACTGCAGCCGACGTGGATCGCCTGCGCGGCACCGTTCACGTGGAGCACACGCTCGCACGCCTCGGCGCCGAACGCCTCTGGGAACTCATGAACTCCCACTCGCACGTGCAGGCACTTGGCGCGATGACCGGCAATCAGGCCATTGAAATGGTGGAAGCCGGACTCGACGCCATCTACGTCAGCGGTTGGCAGGTCGCAGGAGACGCAAATTCCGCTGGGCAGGTTTACCCTGACCAGAGCCTCTATCCATCGGACTCCGTGCCGCAGCTTTGCCGCCGCATCAACAACGCATTGTTGCGCGCTGACCAGATCTGGCATCAGGAAGGCAAGAACGGCAAGCACTGGCTCGCCCCGCTCGTCGCCGACGCTGAAGCCGGATTCGGCGGCACGCTCAATGCCTTCGAGCTAATGAAGGGAATGATCGAGTGCGGAGCCGCAGGCGTTCACTTTGAGGACCAGCTCAGCTCGGCCAAGAAGTGCGGACACATGGGCGGCAAAGTTCTTGTTCCAACTTCAGAAGCCGTTCACAAACTTATCGCCGCGCGCCTTGCAGCCGACGTTTGCGGCGTGCCGACTATTCTCATCGCTCGCACTGATGCCAATGGTGCCAAGCTCATCACCAGCGACATTGATCCGCTCGACGCCGAGTTCCTCACCGGCGAAGCCCGTACCAGCGAAGGCTTCTACCGCATCAAGAGTGGGCTGGACACGGCCATCGCGCGCGGCCTGGCCTATGCTCCCTACGCAGACATGATCTGGTGCGAGACCAGCGAGCCCAACCTCGAAGAAGCCCGACGTTTTGCCGATGCCATTCACGCGAAATTCCCCGGCAAGATGTTGGCCTACAACTGCTCGCCCTCCTTCAACTGGAAAAAGAAGCTCGACGAAAAGACCATTGCCAACTTCCAAAAGGAACTGGCAGCAATGAACTACAAATTCCAGTTCATTACCTTGGCTGGTTTCCATGCGCTCAATTACGCGATTTTCGACCTCGCCAGGAACTACAAGGCAGACGCCATGTCAGCCTACTCCGTGCTTCAGCAGAAGGAGTTCGCTGCCGAGCCCGAAGGTTATCGCGCGATTAAGCACCAGCAGTTCGTGGGTACGGGTTATTTCGACGATGTTGCGCAGGTCATCGCCGGAGGAGCCAGCAGTACCACCGCGCTGCACGGCTCCACCGAGCAGGAACAGTTCCATGCCTCGGAGACCTGTGCACGAGTGGAATGCGAGCGGCGTGTGCCAGTGAGTCCGGTGGTGCCCAAGTAAACTCTGTCCCTTCAACAGCCCGGCCGCCATGGCCGGGCTTCTTCTTGCATCCAGCGAGCGCCACTGACCCTCTAAGTTGATTTCCACCCGCGAATCTCTCTCGCAGCATGATGTCCAATGGTTCGCCGGAGATCACTACCTCCGCATCGCTACTGGTGACTTACGCACTAATCCAACTCTGCCCAGGGTAGCTGCTGGATATAAAGCCGCTGAAACAGCTCAGATAAGGTCGCCACGCTAGCTTTGTTCATCTATCTATCTGATGTCATTACTTGCCGCAGGTGGTTAGGCTAATCTCCGGTGCAACTGGCATCAGCAGCTTGGGAGGCGGCGCGTGCAAGTACAACGCAAGAAAGAAAACAAGGTTCTCAAAGCTATTGCCGCCGGAATATTGGTATGGTTGGCGTCGTCTGCTGCCCAGTTTGCATTGATCCCTATGGATCTCACGTTGCTCGCCCGCCGAATGCTTGCAAATTCCATCGGTGGACTGGTTGCGGTAATCGTGACCCTGGCAATTCAGCTCCGGCAAGAGGAAGTTCACTATAATGCGGCCATGGAACGTGCCGCCATCGTGGCGGAGCTGAACCATCACATACGCAACGCTATATTCCCAATGCATATCGTGGTGCAGAGACTCGGGGATGCGGACGCCAAGAAGATAGCGGATGATGCCGTTGAGCGGATCAACATTGCCCTGAGGGAAGCTACGACTGATGCTTTGTCGCATCGGGTTGAGTACTCGGCAGACGAAACCCCGGCGTAACAACCGGCGCACTCCGGAAGTGTGAGGAGCTATGCCATTCACAGCTTTATTGGTTGATGACGATGCTGCGGTTCTTGAGACGCTCAAGAGCGTCTTTGAGACTCGAGCTTTTCAAATCTCCACCGCCGTATCGGCCAAGAGTGCGATTAGCGAGATGGCCGGTCGCACGTTCGATCTCGTGGTGACAGATATGCGAATGGAAACCGAGACAGCCGGATTCGATGTTGTTCATAACGCGAAGGCCGCGGCTGGCAGTCCAGTGATCATCGTGCTCTCGGCATATCCCATTCCGGCATCGGAATGGCGCAAGGCAGGCGCAGACGCAGCTTACATGAAGGGCGGCGGTATATTCCGCATTCTTGATGACATCGAACGGCTTCTCATCCGGCGTTCGAAAACGGACCAGTCAGCAAGCTAAGCTGAATTTTTCCGGTACCTGATTTTGCAATCTCCTTCACCGGTCCAGTTTGCTTCTCGCCCGCGAACTCTTTTAGACTTGAATCTCTAAAATCCTTCTGCATTGCGCAATCGTAGGCGCGAGCGGAGACCTACCCTATGTCTGATATAAAAGTTCAGCTCCCCGACGGCAGTATCCGAGAAGTACCCCAGGGCACCACCGCCCTCGACATCGCGAAGTCCATTTCGCCACGGCTGGCCGACGCCGCACTCGCAGCCAAAGTTGCGCCCCTCAACTCCAATGGCGGAGGCACCGCCACTGCGGTCGAAGACGATCCCTTTGTAGTCGTCGATCTCACCCGGCCCATCGAGCAGGATTCGCAACTCCGCTTGCTCACCGAGAAAGATCCCGAGTCGCTCCAGGTCTTCCATCACTCTTCGGCGCACCTGATGGCCGCCGCCGTGCTCGAACTCTTCCCGGAGACCAAGCTCGGCCACGGTCCCGCCACTGACACCGGATTCTTTTACGACTTCCTGCGTGAGACCCCGTTCACTCCTGAAGATCTTGAGAAGATCGAAAAGAAGATGAAGGAGATCGTCGATCGCAACGAGCCTTTTGCGCGTGACTTCCTGGACCGCGACGCAGGCCTGGAGCGCTTCAAGAACGATGGCGATTTCATGAAGTGTCATTTCATCGAGCAGTTCACCAAGTCCGATGAAAAGATTTCGCTCTACAAGACCGGCAAGTTCGTGGATTTCTGTCGTGGTCCGCACATACCCTCGACCGGGAAAATCAAAGCCTTCAAGCTGATCAACATCGCCGGAGCCTATTGGCTCGGCAAGGAAGGCAATCCGCAGCTCCAGCGCATTTATGGAACCTCGTTCTACTCCAAAAAGGAGATGGACGAGTACATGAAGCAGCTTGAGGAAGCCAAGCGCCGCGACCATCGCGCCCTCGGCAAACAGCTCGACCTTTACTCCATTCAGGAGCTCGCCGGACCGGGTCTCATCTTCTGGCATCCCAAGGGCGGCCTGATCCGCACCATCATGGAAGACTGGCTGCGTGCCGAATATCTCAAGCGCGGCTACTCGCTGGTCTACACGCCGCACGTCGCCCGCCGCGCCCTCTGGCAGACCTCTGGCCACGAAGGTTTTTACGCGGAGAATATGTTCGACGTCATGGAGCTTGACGATGCCGAATACCGTCTTAAGCCCATGAACTGCCCTTTCCACATTCTTATCTATAAGGATCAGCTTCGCTCTTACCGTGATCTTCCTGTCCGTCTCGGCGAACTTGGCACGGTCTATCGTTACGAGCGTTCTGGCGTGATGCACGGGTTGATGCGCGTTCGCGGCTTTACTCAGGATGATGCGCACATTTTCTGCACCCCTGACCAGATTGAATCCGAGGTCGAGGGCTGCATTGATTTTGCGATCAGCGTGCTGCACACCTTCGGCTTCGAGCAATACCAGGTCGAGTTATCCGGCTGGGACCCCGAAGATCGCGCGCATTATGTCGGCTCTCCGGAGCAGTGGGAGTCCTCGCAGAACGCTCTCAAGACCGTCCTTGAGCGCAAGGGAATTCCCTACAAGTTCATTCCCGGTGAAGCCGCCTTCTACGGTCCCAAGATTGACGTAAAGCTGGTCGATGCCATCGGCCGCCTATGGCAGCTTTCCACCGTGCAGTTTGACTTCAACCTGCCGCAGCGCTTTGACCTCGAATATGTTGGCGAAGACGGACAGCGCCATCAGCCGCTCATGGTGCATCGTGCCCTGTACGGCTCGGTAGAGCGCTTCTTTGGCGTGCTGATCGAGCACTACGCCGGAGCCTTCCCGCTCTGGCTTTCTCCAACCCAGGTCTCCATCGTTCCCATCGCCGAGCGCCACATTGACTACGCCAACAAGGTAGCCGATGCGCTGAAGGCCGTCGGTGCCCGGGTGCAGGTGGATGGACGCAACGAGAAGATGAACTCGAAGATTCGCGAGCACGCCTTGCAGAAGGTTCCGTTCATTCTGATCGTGGGAGACAAGGAAGCTGAAAGCGGCGAAGTCAACGTTCGTGTACGTGGCCAGGACAAAGCCGAGGGAAGCTTCCCGATCGCGACCTTCGTCAGCCGGGTCCAGAGCCTCATCGAGTCGCGTGGCATCAAGCTCGACTGAGCGTTTGACTCAGAACTCAAATCAAAGAGGCAGGCTCCCAAGCCTGCCTCTTTTTGATTTGCGATGCCTGCGAAAGCCGCTCCCGAACCTCTACTTATGCGATTTCTGCAACTCGGCGACGAGTTTTTCTGACTCCTCAAACGCATTTAAGGAATGCTCGTGAGCCTGTTTGGTGAGTTCGTGAGCCGTCATGTGGTCTCCCTTGCCGTGGGCAACCGCCGCAGCGGTGTGGGCGTGGGCAGCAAGGTTATGCAATTCTGCGATTCGATTATGTGTGCTCTGTGGCATGAGGTTTTCTCCACTCTGTTAGATGCATAAGCCCCATGCGCAGCACGGGCAGCACGGGCAGGCCACAATGGCCCGCCCGTGCGGTCTGTGTCTGCGGAATTATGAGTACATTTTGCTGCGCTTCAACAGTTACCAGGGAAGCAGCCGCCCGTCCCGGTTACAGATCTTCATCATCCCAGTCAAACATTGCGGCCATAGCCAGAGGCGAGACAACGTAGTCGGCCTTCGGGCTAACTGCGGTCGCAACACACTGCTCATAGCTGGGAGGCACGGGCGGATGCAGGGGCCCATAACAGAGCGGATCCAGATCCATGGAATTCTCCTTCAGCTTAATCATCGGCGCATCTTTCTCGATGCCCGCACATTCCTGCTCCCAGTCGCCCGAACCTTTCCCACATTGGAAGCCGTGTAACATTCCGGCACCGCCGCAAGAAGATTTTTTACGTTTCACCAGTCCGTGGTGAAGATGATGCGGATAAACCTCAAGAGATTGCTGACACTCGCGTTATGATGGTCCGGTGTTAAGGCCGCTCGAATCTTACGTGCGCAAGCATCGCCTGGTCCGTCCCGGCGAACGCGTTGGCGTGGCCGTCAGCGGAGGCGCTGATTCGGTTGCGCTATTGCGCGCCTTTGTTCAGCTTGCTCCAAGCTTGGGAGTAGTGCCTTTCGTCCTCCATCTCAATCATCGGCTGCGCGGTCAGGAGTCCGATGGGGATGAGCATTTTGTGCGTGAGCTCGCAGCCCAGCTCGGTCTCGAAGCCGCCATCGAGTCCGAGGATGTCTCCGCCCTCGCCGCGCTCTTCCATCTCTCGCTGGAAGCCGCCGGACGCCGCGCCCGTTACGCTTTCTTCCAGCGCGCGGCTGTCGCTCTGCGCCTCAACTGCGTAGCCACTGCCCACACTCGCGACGATCAGGCTGAAACGGTCCTGCTGCGTCTTCTTCGAGGCACCGGGACCAGCGGTCTTGTTGGCATTCACAGCAGCTTTGACCTTTACCATCTCGCCGGTGATTTCCCCGGCATGGAAGAAACTCCTTCCCGCCCTCGGCTCATTCGCCCGATGCTCGCAACCCCTCGCCGTGAGGTGGAGCAGTTCCTGAACTCTCTCGGCCAGTCCTATCGTGAGGACTCCTCCAATCTCAGTCCGGAGTTTCTTCGCAATCGTGTGCGCGCCACCCTGCTGCCCAGTCTTGAACAGGATTTCAATCCGCGCTTGCGCCAGGCTCTTTGTGACACCGCCGAGATTGCCGCTGCCGAAAACGCTTTCTTTGATCGCCTGACCGCCATCACTCTGGGTCAGGATTCAGATCCCGAGCAGGGCATCGAGGTGCAGCTCTTACAGGTGCAGCCCCTGGCCTTGCAACGGCGAATCTTGCGCAGCCTCTGCCAGACCCTCGGCCTCGCTCTCGATTTCGCCCACCTCGAGTCTCTCCGCGAGTTCGCCCTCGTGGGCCGCGCCGAAAGGCACAAGCTGCCGCGTGGATTCGTTGCCGTGATTCAGCGTGAAACTCAAGGCGAAGCCCGGCTCTTCCTGCTTCCACCGGAGCCTGATTCTCCGCCTGCCGCCTATGCTTTGGAGCTTCCGATACCGGGCATGATCTCGGTCGAGAGATTTTTTGGGGGACCAGAGACATGCATTCGTGCTACTTTGCTAGGCGAAGAGCCTGCAAGGCTGGCATTCAATCGTGCCGATCTCCTGCGCGCCAATGAGGCTCAGTCTCAGCTTTCGGTTCGCAATTTGCAGCCCGGTGACCGTTTCCACCCCTTGTTTTCCCGGGGTGGAGAGAAGATCAACCGTCTGCTGCAGAGATTATCGGTGCCTGGCATGGTTCGTAGAAGTTGGCCCGTAGTGCTTTCCGGTGACCGCATCGTTTGGGCTCCAGGATTGCCCGTGGCCAGCGATTTGGCTTGGTCTCCCGGTGACGGAGAGGCCGTTGCGCTCGATATCTGCAACGCGAGCGGCGCTACCTGTAACACTTTATCTTCGGGACGGTCAGCAGTGGCGCATCTTTCAATCACCAAAACGCCGATGGAGAACTACAACGTAGTCGTCTCCGAGGCACAGTTGCAGACGCGCATCGCCGCGCTCGGCCGCCGGATTTCTAACGACTATCAGGGCCGCTCAATCTACTGCGTGGGAGTGCTTGAAAACGGTTTCATCTTCCTTGCCGACCTGCTTCGCTCCATCCACGGTGACGTTCGCTGCCAGTTTGTCCGCACCAATGTCCGGGAAATGTTGAGCAACAACATCTCCACCACGGAGATCTTCTACACTCCCGAGGTCGATGTTGAAGGCCAGCACGTACTGCTGTGCGATGGCATTGTCTCTTCCGGCCAGACCACCGATTTTCTGGTGCGGAATCTGAAAGCCCGCGGTGCTGCGTCCATCGCGGTTTGCACCCTGCTGGACCGCCAGTCCGCGCGACGCGTCGATCTTGAGGTCAACTACTACGGATTCCAGGTTGGCCCCCAGTGGCTGGCCGGGTTCGGACTCGGGGCGCCCACCCGCGAGCGCAATCTGCCTTTCATATTCGCAGCCGGGGAACGGGACGCTATCTGGTGCCCCGGCTCCTGAGTATGTATACTTTCTAGTCAATGGATTTGGGTGCACCTTTGCAGGTTCCTCGTACCTTGGCGTCCTTCCCTGCTGTTGTCGGTTGGCGGGGTGCTCCGTAGCATACGGGAATCTCCAAAAGCGGGTAAACTTCAATTAGGTTGGAAAAAGCTGGGTCCAGCAGCCCGGTCGGACATCTAAGTTATTAGGTGAGTCCGTCTCGTGCGCGACTTTTTCCGTTTCAATAGAGGAGTTTTTAGGTGAATTCGACGGTCAAGCAAGTCGTGTTCTGGCTCGTAATCCTGCTCTCCGGAGTGCTGCTCTACTCTGTAGTCAGGAACAATGGCGCTGCAGTCAAGGATAGTGAGATCAATTTTTCCCAGTTCCTGTCGGATATCGACGCGGGGAAAATCAAGGATGTCACTGTCCTCGGTCCCGAGGTCCGCGGCAACTACAGCAATCAGAAAGCGGGCTTTCACACCACCGTGCCGGCGAACTATACCGACATGTACAAGAGCCTTCGCGATAAGGGCGTAAACATCACGGTGAAGGACGTCAGCGGCGGCGGTTGGCCGAGCTGGCTCCTCCAGATGCTTCCTCTCGTCGTCATTCTCGGTCTCTGGTTCTTCATGATCCGCCAGATGCAATCCGGCGGAAACAAAGCGCTCTCGTTCGGCAAGAGCCGCGCGCGCCTGCTCTCCATGCAGCAGAAGAAGGTGACGTTCAAGGATGTCGCCGGCGTGGATGAAGCCAAAGAAGAGCTGCACGAGATCATCGAATTCCTGCGTGAGGCGCAGAAGTTCCAGAAGCTCGGCGGACGCATCCCCAAGGGCGTGCTCCTCGTCGGACCTCCAGGAACCGGCAAAACGTTGCTCGCCCGCGCAGTCGCTGGCGAAGCCAACGTGCCGTTCTTCTCCATCTCCGGCTCGGATTTTGTTGAGATGTTCGTCGGCGTCGGCGCAAGCCGCGTCCGCGACCTCTTCGAGCAGGGCAAGAAGAACGCTCCCTGCATCATCTTCATCGATGAAATCGACGCCGTCGGCCGCCATCGTGGCGCAGGCCTCGGCGGTGGACACGACGAACGCGAGCAGACCCTGAACCAGTTGCTGGTCGAGATGGATGGTTTCGAGTCCAACGAAGGCGTCATCCTCATCGCCGCCACCAACCGTCCAGACGTGCTCGATCCCGCACTGCTTCGCCCCGGCCGCTTTGACCGTCGCGTTGTGGTCTCGCTGCCTGACATTCGTGGCCGCGAGGAGATACTCCGCGTCCACACCCGCAAGATTCCCATCAACGATGACGTGGATCTCTCGGTTCTCGCGCGCGGCACACCGGGCTTCAGCGGTGCCGATCTGGCCAACATGGTGAACGAGGCTGCCTTGCTCGCCGCCCGCCAGAATCGCAAGACCGTGCTCATGTATGACTTCGAGATTGCCAAGGACAAGGTACTCATGGGAGCAGAACGCCGCTCCATGATCTTGACCGACGAAGAGAAGAAAGTGACCGCCTTCCATGAGGCTGGCCACGCTCTCATCGCCGCCATGCTTCCCTTGGCTGACCCGCTGCACAAGGTCACCATCATTCCGCGCGGAATGGCCCTCGGCGTCACCATGCAGTTGCCGGAAACCGACCGCCACAACTACACCCGCGATTACCTGGAAACCGATCTCACAGTCTTCATGGGCGGCCGTCTTGCTGAAGAGCTGTTCCTCGGCCAAATGTCCACCGGAGCGGGCAATGACATTGAACGCGCCACGGCCATGGCCCGCAAGATGGTTTGCGAATGGGGCATGAGCCAGCTTGGTCCGCTCACCTTCGGTAAGAAGGAGGAGCAGATCTTCCTCGGCCGTGAAATCTCGCAGCACCGTGATTTCAGCGAGGAGACGGCCATTCAGATCGACTCCGAGGTTCGCCGCTTTGTGGACGAGGCTTATGCCCGCGCCAAGAAGCTGCTCGACCAGAACCGCGAAGTCCTGATTGCCATCGCCAACGCTCTGCTGGAGCGTGAGGTTCTGGACGCCAATGAGATTCGCTTGCTCATCGCCGGTCAGCCCCTCCCTGTACGCATTCCGCCGCCTGTCGCCGACGACAACGGCAGCGTGCAACACGTCCTTCGTCCGGAACCGAACCGCCAGCCCGGCTTAAACCCCGGCGAGCGTCCAAGTCCCGCATAACCGAGCGCTCGCGGCGGGACTGGCGCTTTTACCGCGTATCCGGCTGCGAAGCTCGTAACAGTTTCACGGAAAAGGGTGGCCCGAAACGGCCACCCTTTTTACGTGCCCAAAGTCTCGTCCTCGCGTTCCTATCCCTTTACAATCAGCTATGCTTCGCCTACGCGCTTCGGCCATCGCCGTCCTGCTACTGCTCTCTAGCTTTCTCTCCGCCCAGCTCCACCCCAGCCTTGCCAGCCAGATCCGCGGGGAAATGTCATTCCTCGCCTCGGACGCACTTCGCGGACGCGGCAGCGCTACCCATGATGAGCTCATCGCCGCCACCTATGTTGTCTCGCAGTTCCAGTCTTTCGGATTGGAAGACGCGCAGCTGCAATCCATTGTGCTCCCCTCCGGAGCCACCACCTACAATGCCTACGCCGTGCTCCGCGGCTCAGATGCCGAACTCTCCGCGCAGACCATCCTGATCAGCGCGCACCTTGATCACCTCGGCACGCGCCACTCCCTCACCGGAGACCTCGTCTACCCCGGTGCCGACGATGATGCCAGCGGAACCGTCGCTGTACTTGAAATCGCCCGCTCCTTCGCCGAGCAGCCTCGCCATTCCCGCCGCACAGTTATCTTCGTCTGCTTCGGCAGCGAGGAAACCGGAGGTCAGGGCAATCAGTACTTCCTTGCCCACCCTCCCGCGCCGCTCAACTCCATTGTTGCCAACATTGAGTTCGAAATGATCGGTCACGCCGACCCTTCACTGGCTCCCCACCAGCTCTTTCTCACCGGGTGGGAGCGCTCTGACCTCGGACCTACTCTCGCCCTCCACGGCGCGCCGCTCGTCGCCGACCCGCACCTTGAAGGCCACTTCTTCCAGCGTTCGGATAACTTTGCGCTCGCCCTGCGCGGAATTGTCGCCCAGACCGTCTCCAGCTACGGACTTGGCAAGCACTATCACAAGCCCAGCGACGACCTCGCGCACATCGATTTCGATCACCTCACGCGGGCGATTCAGTCCATGATTCCCTCAATTGACTGGCTGGCCAACAACGCATGGAAGCCGAGTTGGAATCCCGGCGGAAGACCATAGCCGCATTCGGTTGCCCTTGCCCGTCCTACTGTGCGACATTGTTAAGTTCGCATCGCGAGGTGAGGCATGCCCAATTTTGCGCCCCTGAAAAATCCGACCCGTTCCTTTGAGAAAGCGCTGCACTGGCTCTCTGACCACGGCTTTGCCGTCACTCAGCCCGGCGGCAGCATTTACCGGGTCACCAAGGACCAGTGCGTCGCAGACATTGAGGTCGCCAAAGACGGCAACTCTCGCGTGGCTACATTCCCCTCCTGCACCATCTGCGGCGAGCCCGCCGAACTCGTGGACCGCGGCTATCAGAAATTCTTTAAAACCAGCAAGCTGGAAGTTGCCGCCACCGCCGAAAGGCTACAGGCGTTGCACAAGTTCAGTGAGGAACTCAAGGAAGCGCTCGGGTACACCAGCCTCTACAATGAAGGCCTCGGTTCGGTCAGCGGCAGCTACCAATATGACCGCGTAGTCGGACGCGATCTTGCCGAAAATGAGCGTCCTGTCCGTCCCTGGGAGAAGTAAGCTCCTCCGCTGTCCTGCAGCTCTGACCCATCAAAGGTGGCCCATTCAGCGCGATTTTGGTTGAATGGGATAGTTGACTTGCTCGCCCCAGCTCTCGTTTCCTGCTCTTGTCTGTAAACCTTCTGCGCGCTTCTTCAATCCAACGGTCTGGAAGTTCCTGTTCCCGGTTGGCGTCTGCGCCCTCCGCCTGGGTTTCAGGAACCTGTCAGCGCCCGCCCACCAAAGGCCCGCGCTTCAAGAGGGAGAAACATGAAGCACGCATTTCGATTCTTGTTGTTAGCGGCGTTAGTCGCCT
>Ga0182012_10000058_pt1 | contig 114741 bp, 108 predicted proteins | sample 612S2SmetaG_FD_120486 | JGI IMG/M metagenome (GOLD analysis project Ga0182012, IMG submission 120486) | Permafrost microbial communities from Stordalen Mire, Sweden - 612S2S metaG | ecosystem: Environmental > Terrestrial > Soil > Wetlands > Permafrost | place: Sweden: Stordalen | collected... | reverse complement strand
GAATATCCACTCGAAATTATCCATCAGACTCCACAGGAAATAGCCGCGGACTGGTACGCCCTCCGCGGTCGCGCGCTGCAGCTGCGTCAGGTAGTTGCGCAGGTACATGATGCGATCAAGATCGTAGACATTGCCGTCAGCAGCGAGTTCATCGGCCGAAGACGTTCCGTTTTCACTGATGTAGATTGTATCGATGCTCCAGATTCTCGCTGCCAATCGCGGCACCCAATAGATGGTCTCCGGGCCGATCCGCAGCCACTCCGAATTCATGTGCGGAAACGAAGCCGGAAAGGGGAGAACGGAGAAGCCCGGTGGGCGGTCCGATGCGACCACGTAGTATTGCGGTGCATAGATGTTTAGACCAACGAAATCGTTTGGCGAGGAAATTACCTCTAGCTCGCTCGCCGTAAATTTGGGGGCGGCGGCACCAGCATGTTCCAGAAACCCATCCGTGTATTTTCCTTCCAGGATCACGCCGAGGAAGCCGGAATTCAACTCGCGCGTTGCGATCTCTGCCGCCCGAATATTTTCGGGCGTATCGATTGCGGGGACGCAGGCCGCGATGTTCTCGGCAGGTCCGACCTTGGTACCAGAGCGCGCCTGTGCGCGGATCGCCTGCACGGCGAGCCCATGGGCCAATGCGACGTGATGACGTACCTGGTTCAGTTCAGCCGGCGGCAGCCTGAGGCCAGGGGCGTCGATGCTCCATCCATAGCCGAAGTTGACGAACCTTCCGGCTTCGTTGAGCGTAAAGAAATTCCTGACACGATCGCTCAGGCGCGCTGCCACGTAACCGGCGTAATCGGCGAACGCCCTCGACGTTTCGCTGGATTGCCACCCGCCTACGCGGTCCTGGAGCGATTGCGGTAAATCCCAATGATAAAGCGTAGCGTAGGGTTCGATGCCGTTGGCCAAAAGTTCGTCCACGAGCCGATTATAGAAATCAAGGCCTTTTGGGTTCGGCGTGCCCGACCCTTCCGGAAACACCCGCGGCCAAGCAATCGAAAAACGGTAGGCTTTGACTCCTAGATCCCTGATCAGGCCAACGTCTTGCTGGTAGCGGTGGTAGTGATCATTGGCGCGGTCGGCGTTACTATGGTCTCCAATCTTGCCGGGCGTGTGGGCGAACGTATCCCAGATCGAGCGACCGCGGCCATCCTCATCGACAGCCCCTTCGATCTGATACGCCGATGTGGCCGTGCCCCATACAAAGCCGTTCGGGAAACTGGCGGGGGCGTGGCGGTCGGGCGGAGATCCGGGCTCGCCGTCTGCAGGCTTTGCGGGCATTGCGGCCATGCCGAACGCGGATAAGCCCGCAAGTTTCGCAAAATCTCGACGAGAGAAATTACCGGTCATCGACTTGCCCCCACTCTCGTCGACCGGCACTGCCTTCCGGCCGAGGCGCGATGCTATTTTAAGGACCGAATTGATAGGCGGAAATCCTGTCGATCTCGAACGCAACCATTTGCGGAGAATCTGCGTCGACGGCTCCGACGCCCTTGAAATACTTCGCACCCATCGCCAGGTTCACGATCATGTACATCGGGTCGTCGAAGCCGATGGGCACCTTGATATCCGATACCGGCTTGCGGTCGATGTAATAGACGATCCGCTCTTGCGTCCACAGCGCACCGTAATCATGGAAGCCGCGCGATGCGTCCGGCACCATGAAATCGAAGCCGCAGGACTGCACGCTTCCGGTAGGCTGCATCCGCCAATGCGTCGTCATCACCATGTCGCCGATCTGTTGTCCACGTCCTTCCATCACGTCGATCTCAGGAGGCCAGTCACCGTCATCGGCGAGAAGCCAGAATGCCGGCCATACGCCGGTTCCGACCGGTATCTTCGCGCGAATCTCGAAATATCCGTACTTCTGCGAGAACGAACCCTGGGTCGTGAGGATACCGGATGTGTACTCGTTATTGAAAAGCACGGGTTTGAGCTCGGAAGGTGTCCGACTTGCGACGATCGAGAGAACGCCGTCGTGCACTTTGAACGGATCGAGCCCGAGCGGTGTCGTCGCTCGACCGCGGTAGCGGGGATCCACATAGATCTGCTGTTCGCCGTTCCAGGCGTCCTTCCGTTTGACGTCAGAGCCATCTCCTCCCCAGTAGCGCGCGTCCGGCCAGGCGGCGCCCCCAGCGTAGTGAGGTACCCACGTTCCCTCCGACAATGGATGCGCGTCGAAATCGTCGTTGAACGTGCGGTGCAGGTGCAAGGTTGCGAGCCGGCTCGTTTCTGGAGCATCGATGCGACGACACAGCTCGTCGGGCGGCTCACCCCTGACCGCCAACGAAAGCTGCATCGGCGCGAGCTTGAGATCCTCCTGCCCGAAAGCCGGCACGAGGATGACGAAATAGCCGATCATGACCAAGGCTCTAAGGATCATTTTCATGTTCCCAATGGCACGACGATAGATAGGCGGCAATTTCTGCGTTTCAACTATTCCATTTTCGATCTGCTCTCGAACCGGGGGCCGGCCTGCTTCGCCCGGCACGGCACTGATGTAACTTAAAGCCGGCTCAGGCCGCTCACGTCTTCGCGAGGCAATCGATGATCATGATCCTTTGAGGTAGATCAAACGTCGGCGGAGTGACGATCTTAAAATGCAACTCCAATTTGGAGTTCGAAATGAAAATTATCACCGACGCGCTCGCCGCCTGCGATGAAGTCATTCGCGACTGTAAAAAGCTGCACTCCGAGGAACTTCGGCATTTTTTTGAGGAGTACGTCAGAGTTCAAAGAGAGACCCTCGAAGCGCTTCGCAAGAAGGTCAATTGAGTGGCTGAACGCGAGACATGCGTCGAATGTTACGGAGTCGCTGCCACTATGTTCCTTGGTTTGCCATTCCAGAACCCTTCGATATTGTCGACAAGTTGGTCTGCGAGCGACTGGACAGCTTCGCGGCTTGCCCAGGCGACGTGCGGCGTCAAGATGAAATTCGGCAACCCGACCAGCTGCATCAGCGGATGATCGGCCGACGGCGGCTCCGCGGTCGCAACGTCGAAGCCCGCGCCGGCGATCTGCCCGGACCGGAGCGCTTGGCCGAGCGCGACCTCGTCGACCAGACCGCCCCGCGCCGTGTTGATAATGAGCGGCTTGCGCTCCATCAGCGCAAATTCCGACGCCGCAATCATGTTGCGCGTCTGCGGCATCAAGGGCGCATGTAGGGTGATGACATCGCTCTGTCGAATTACGTCTTCGAACGGCGTGTAAAGGGGGCCCATGCCGGACACGCCCTTGTAGGAAGAAAAAAGCGTACGCATGCCAAAGGCTCGACCGATGTCGGCGACCGCTCGGCCGAGGGCGCCATCGCCGATGATTCCGAGCGTGGCACCGGAGAGGTCGTTAATGGGGTGGTCGAAATAGCAGAACTGCCCGGTTTCGGCCCAGCGGCCCGCGCGCACTGAATCACGATAGGCGGTCAGGCTGCGACGAAGCGCGAGAATGAGCGCGAAAGTGTGCTCGGGCACCGTGTTGACGGCGTAGCCGCGGATGTTGCAGACGGAGACGCCGCGTTCGGCGCAGGCCTTGATATCGACGATATCCGATCCGGTGGCTGCAATCGCAATCAGGCGCAACGCCGGTGCCGACGTCAATTCGGCGAGCCGTACGGGCGACTTGTTGGTGATGACAATGTCGGCGTCGGCAATCCTCCCGGCGACCTCTTCAGGATTCGTGGCGCCGAATTCGGTCAATTGGTGCGGAAATGCGAACGGGCGAAGGCTGATTTCGGGCGGCATCGTATCGCGATCGAGAAACACAATGCGTGCGGAATCGGCCTTCATGATCGTGCTCCCAAATTACGGCGACGCGGTCGAATCAGAGCTTTGTCAATGCCGCCGCAACGATCGCATCGGCGGTGATGTTGAAGTGTCGGTAGAGTTCGTCGGCTGGACCCGAGGCACCGAAGCCGGTCATGCCGACGAAGGCGCCGTCGTCGCCGAGCCAGCGTTCCCACCCGAATTTCAACGCGGCCTCGACGCCGACCCGGGCGGTGCCCGGCTGCAGGACCGACGAACGATAGCCCCCTTGCTGCACCTCGAACAGCTCCCAGCACGGCATGGATACCACCGCCGTCGGGAGGCCCTTATCTTGCAGGATGGCTCGGGCGTCCATGGCCAACGCCACCTCAGAACCGGTGGCAAGCAGGGTCACGCGCCGCGTACCTTGCGCCTCGGCGAGGACATAGGCCCCGTGCCGCGAGCGATTTTCAACGGCCGCATCGGATCTGTGCTGGCGAAGCGATTGTCGGGCGCACACGAGCGCGACAGGTCCCGTGGTGTGCTCCAGCATGATTTCCCAGCATTCGGCCATCTCGGCGGCATCGGCCGGCCGCAGCACCAGCAGGTTCGGTATGGCCCGCAGCGAGGCAAGACCCTCGACGGGCTGGTGAGTGGGACCGTTCTTGCCGATCCCGATCGAGTCGTGGCTGAAGATGAATTTTACCGGCAGGCCCATCAGCGCGGCCATCCGGATCGCCGGACGCTCGTAATCGGCGAACGCAAGATAGGTGACCGCCAGCGGGATGACGCCGCCGTGGGCTGCCATGCCGTTGGCCAGCGATCCCATCGCGTGTTCACGCACGCCACAATGGACGTAACGACCGGCGGCATGGCTGGCCGTGAAGGCCACGAGCTGCCGCTTGTGGTTGGTCGGCGCTTCGAGATCCGCGCAACAGGTCATGATATCCGGCACAAAATCATACAGCGCACTTGCCACCTCGCCGGATGTCTCGATCGAATATGCCGGCTTGCCGTCCGCGATCGCGCGCGCCTTGTAACGCGATGTGATGTCACGCCACCCGTCGGGAAGGCGACCTTCAAAGGATCCTTCAAAGGAAGATCGGTCCGCGCTGTCCAGCGTCGCCAACCGACGCTGCCACGAGTCGTATTCGTTGCGCGAACGGGCTCCCGCATCGAGCCAGGCCGCGGCAACGTCGTTTGGAATGGTGAAGGGCGTGCCGGGCCAGCGCCGCGATTGCGCCATCTCGTCGCGATCGGCGGGGAACAGTTTGCCGCTGTGCCCGCCGCGCTGGCCTTCCAGGCGGCGAATGCCTTTGGCGATCGTGGTACGACACGCGATCAACGACGGGCGATCATCCCCCCTCGCCGCCGCGAGCGCCTCGCTGACTGCCTCGATATCGTGTCCGTCCACCTCGGCGACATGCCACCCGGCAACGCGGAAGCGTTCGGCCACGTTCTCGGAGATGCTGAGCGAGGTCGCGCCGTCATCGGTGATTTCGTTGTTGTCCCAGAGGAACACCAGGTGACCGAGACGCAGGTGCCCGGCGAGCGAAATGACCTCCTGACCCACCCCCTCCTGCAGGCATCCGTCGCCAACGAAGGCGTACGTCATATGGTCGACGATTCCGGACCCGAAACGCGCCCGCAAATGCGCCTCTGCGATCGCCATTCCGAGGGCGTTCGCGATGCCTTGCCCGAGCGGTCCCGTCGTCGTTTCGATTCCGGCCGCAGGATCGTATTCGGGGTGCCCGGCACAATGCGAGCCAAGCGCGCGGAAGGACTTCACCTGGGAGAGGGAAATCTTCTCGTAACCGGTCAAATTGAGAAGGGCATAGAGCAGCATCGATCCGTGGCCGTTCGAGACGACAAATCGGTCGCGGTCGGGCCACCGCGGATCCTTTGGATTAAATTTCAGATGCCGCGTGAAAAGCGCGGTGGCGATCTCGGCCATGCCGAGCGGACGCCCTGGTGGCCCTCCCCGGCATTCAGGATCGCATCGACGGCAAGGAACCGGATGGCGTCCGCCAGGCGTTGGCCAACCTCGCCTGATGGAAGCGGTGGGCCGGAGGTGAGGGAGGCATGAGCCGACATGAGCAAAACACCATCTTCATGCGGCCCGGTCGGGCCGCGGCCGCGAGCGATCAGATGCGCTTCCCGCGCATCACGGGAGAAAACCGGTAGAGATCCAGGGCACGAAGGCCACGACGATGAGCCCGACCACCAACGCCGCGAGATAGCTCCAGATGCGCCTCAGGCCGGCAGTGGGGTCGACCTGGCCGATCGAGCAGGCGGCGTAGTAACCAAGCCCGAAGGGCGGGGCGAACAGGCCGATGCCCATGGCGAGGATGACGACCATCGCATAATGCACTTCGTGCACGCCGAGTTGCTTCGCCACCGGAAACAGCAGCGGACCGAATAGCACCATCGCGGGAATTCCCTCGAGCACGCTGCCGAGCACGATGAACAGCAAGATGGAGCCGATCAGGAAGCCGTAGCGGCCACCCGGCGCATTCGCCAGGGCGGCAGCGAGCGCGTGCGAGAAGTTCGATTGCGTCAGGGCCCAGGACATGCACGTCGCGGCACCAATGATGAACAAAATGGTTCCCGAAAGCGCGGCGGTACCGACAAGGGCGGGATAGAATTCTCTCAAGTTGAACGAACGGTAGAAGAGAATTCCAATCACAATCGCATAGGCGATGCCGATCGTGGCCACCTCTGTCGCGGTCGCCACGCCCTCCATCACCGCGGCCCGAATAATGATGGGCAGCATCAGGGCCGGCGCTGCGATGAGGAAGGTGCGGCCGATCTCCCGGGCGCTCGTTGCTCCACGTTCGACCGTTGTGCTTTCCGCCATCCGACGGCGCGCAATAATGGCCAGCGCCAGCGCCAGCACGATGCCAGGCATGATTCCGCCAGTGAACAATGCCGCGATCGAAACGCCGGTCACCGAGCCGATGATAATGAGCACGATCGACGGCGGGATGGTTTCCGCCATGGCGCCGGATGCCGCCAGCAACGACACGAGTTCGCCCTCGTGGATGCCGCGCTTCTTCATGTCGGGAAACAAAACCGGTGCGACCGCCGCCATGTCAGCGGTCTTGGCGCCGGAAATGCCCGAGACCAGCAGCATCGCGCCGAGCAGCACATAGGCTAGTCCACCCTCGACATGCCCGACCAGGGCAGCGAGAAAATTCACCATGGCCGTCGACATCCGCATCATCACGATCAGATATCCGAGCAGGATGAACAGCGGTACCGCGAGCAGGATCAGCGAACTGACGCCTTCGTCGATGCGGCCGGGGATCACCTCGATTGGCGTGGTCGTGGTCAGCAACAGATACGAGACGGTCGACAATCCGAAGCAGAAGGCAATCGGCACGCCTGCGAGCACTCCCAGCCCAAGCAGAACCGCGAAGAAGATGACGAGATTCCAGTTGCCGATCAGCTTGATCCACGGGCCAAGCACATAGAGCACGCCCGCCAGCACCGCGATGACGGTGATAGCGAACAAGATATTGCGCCAGCCGCGATCGGCGCTGCGGACCAGGCTTGCCATCAGCATCAGCACGACGCCGACGGGCAGCGCGGCGGCACGGATGGCATCGTTGAGCCCGAGCGCCGGCGTATGAACGAAGGTCTGGTCCTCGGCGAAATGGTACGACGGAACCAGGATGAGCAGCAGGAACAGCGCCGGCGCCGCAGCGCCGGCTGTCTCCAGCGTGTCACGGAGCGAGCCCGAGCACATTCCGATCAGCGCGGTCATCCGCATGTGCTGTCCGCGCCGCTGCGCGATCGCCGCGCCGAGCATCGCCAGCCACAGGAACATGATCGAGGCGAGTTCATCCGACCATGTCAGTGGATGGTTGAAAACGAAGCGCGAGACGACGCCAGTCAGCAGAACAAGGACCTCGGCGACAACCACGACGGCCGCCAGCGGCTCCGTAGCCAGACCCAGCAACCGGTCGAGCGACCTCACCGCGGCCGGTGAGGAGCCGGCCAGCGCTCCTGCCTGCGGATGGGCGCTCATCCGAGCTTGCCCACCGTCTGCTCCAGCAGCGTCCAACCCTTGTCGCCGAACTTCTCACGCCATTCCTTGTAGAACGTCGTCTTGCCGAGCGTGCTTCGGAAGGAAGCCTTGTCGACCTCGACGAATTGCAGGCCCTTTGCCGAGAGGTCGTCGCGCAGCGATTTTGACAACGCCGCGATATCCGCGCGCTCGGCGTCGGCCGCCGTGTTCAGCTCACGCGTCACGATTTCCTGCACGTCGGCCGGCAGCCGCTGGAAGGATCGGCGGTTGCCGAGGATGATGTAAGCATCCCAGACATGACTGGTGAGGCTGCAATATTTCTGGACCTCGTAGAGCTTCGCGGTCGCGATGATGGCGAGCGGGTTCTCCTGGCCCTCGACGACCTTGGTCTGCAGAGCGGAATAGACCTCGTTGAAGTTGATCGGGGTCGGCCCGGCGCCGAGCGCCTGGAACAGGCTGGTCAGGATCGGTGCCGCGGGCACCCGCATCTTGAAGCCCTTGAGATCGTCCGGTGTTTTGATCTCGCGCGTCGACGAAGTGAGCTGGCGGAATCCGTTGTCCCAGGACTTGCCGACCTGAAGCACGCCGACGTTCTCGATTTCGCCCTTGACGAATTTTCCGAGATCGCCGTCCATCGCCTTCCAGACTTCGTCGTAGGAGGCAAAAGCGAAACCGGTGTTGACGATGCCGGCGCTCGGGACAAGCGTTGCGAGAACCGAGGACGCGATGTTCAGATAGTCGACGGCGCCGTTGCGGATTTGACCGAGCAGGTCGGTGTCGGAGCCGAGCTGGTTGGCCGGAAACAGGTTGATCTCGACACGGCCGCCGGTGGCGTCCTTGATGCGGTCGATAGCCTCGCGGGCCCGCTTGTTGACGGGATGCGACGGATCCTGGCCGGTCGCGAATTTCAGGGTGAAATCAGCAGCGCCGGCGCGCCGCGACAGGATCGATAGGAGCGGGGCGGATGCGCCGGCCGCCAGCAGCGCGCGGCGGCTCAGAACCGCCCTGGATTTCTTGGTCATTTCAGTCTCCCTGTTTTTATGGTTGGTGACGTTTTCTGGAAGCTTATCGCCTCACCGCCAGCTTTTGACTGCGCTGCAGATCGCCTCCGTCGAGATGCCGTAACGATCGTGCAGCGTCGGCAGCGCTCCGGCGGCGAGGAACTCGTCGGGAAGGCCGATCTGATGGAAGGCGGGATGAACCTGCGCGAGCATCAGGGCGGCGGCGACAGCTTCGCCCAGTCCACCGATCACGGTATGGTTCTCCGCAACGACGACGGGGCGCCCGGGCTTGCGGCAGGCCTCCACGATCGTGCGGGTGTCGAGCGGTTTGATGGTCGGCACATGCAGGACGGCGGCATGGATTTTATCAGCCTCAAGCCGCTTGGCAGCCTCCAGGGCTCGCATCGTCAACAATCCGGAAGCAACGAAAAGCACGTCTGCCCCGTCGCGCAGCAACTTGGCTTTGCCAAGCTCGAACTTGTAATCGTACTCGTCCAGCACCAGCGGCACCTGTCCGCGCAGCAGGCGCATGTAGACTGGACCCTGGTGGTTCGCCATTGCCGGCACCACCTGCTCGATTTCGCAGGCGTCGCACGGATCGATCACGGTCATGTTCGGCATGGCGCGGAACAACGCCAGATCCTCTGCCGCCTGGTGGCTCGGTCCGTAGCCCGAGGTGAGCCCGGGCAGCGCGCAGGCGATCTTGACGTTACGGTGTTCCTCCGCGATCGTCTGGTGGATGAAGTCGTAGGCGCGGCGTGCGGCGAACACCGCGTAGGTCGTGACGAACGGGGTAAAGCCTTCCGCGGCGAGCCCCGATGCGGCGCCGAACAACAGCTGCTCGGCCATCCCCATCTGGTAATAGCGGTCGGGATATTCCTTCGCGAAGATATGCAGGTCGGTATACTTGCCGAGGTCGGCGGTCATGCCGACGATGTCGTGCCGTTGGCGTGCGAGCTCGATCAGCGCATGGCCGAACGGCGCCGGTTTCGTCCGCTGCCCGTCGGCGGCGATCGAGGCGATCATGGCCGAAGTGGTGAGCCGGGGCTTCGCCGCGGCTGGCGTGGGTTTGGCGGTGGTCGGCTTCATGGCCGGCGTCCTTCTTCCAAAGCCTGCAGCGCGAGCTGCCACTCGTGCGAATCCACACGCATGAAATGATTGCGCTCGCGGGCTTCCAGGAACGGCACGCCCTGGCCCATCAGCGTGTCCGCGATGATCATCCGGGGCTTTTCGCCCTCGTGGGCCTTGGCGGCGTCGAACGCGGCCACCACGGCATCGAGGTCGTTGCCGTCGATCCGCTGCACGAACCACCCGAACGCCCGCATCTTGTCCGCCAGCGGCTCGAAGCCCATCATCTGCCCGGAGGGGCCATCGGCCTGCTGGTTGTTGACGTCCACGATCGCAATGAGATTGTCGAGTCGATAGTGCGCCGCCGACATCATCGCTTCCCACGTCGAACCCTCGTCGAGCTCGCCGTCGGAGAACAGCGTGTAGACGCGACTGTCGGAGCGCTTGCGCTTGAGGCCCAGGCACCTGCCGACGGCGATGCTGAGGCCGAGCCCCAGCGACCCGCCGGACATCTCCATGCCCGGCGTGTAGGACGCCATGCCGGACATCGGCAGCCGGCTGTCGTCAAATCCATAGTTGGTGAGCTCGGCTTCCGGTACGATTCCGGCTTCGATCAGCGCGGCGTAGAGCGCGATGGCATAGTGGCCATTGGACAGGAGAAACCGGTCGCGTCCCTCCCAAGCCGGATCTTCCGGTCGGTAGCGCATGGCGTGGAAGTAGGCGACCGCCAGCACGTCGGCGATATCGAGCGCCTGGGCGATGTAGCCCTGGCCCTGAACTTCGCCCATCCGAACCGCATTGCGGCGGATGCGGTAAGCGCGTTCCGCAAGCTCGGGTTCATTGGATCGCAACGCAGTTCCAGTCATGGCTTGTCCTTGCCCGTCGTCAATGGATGTGCATTCCGCCGTTCACGTCGATCACGGCGCCGGTCGTGTAGCCCGACAAATCGGAGGCCAGGAACAGGAAGATCTTCGCGACGTCATGTGGCTGGCCGAGGCGGCCGAGCGGAATGCTGGTCAGGATTTCCTTCTCCTTTTCGGGAGCGATCTTGCCGATATTGATGTCGGTGACGATCAGGCCGGGCGCGACGCAGTTGACCCGGATGTTGTCAGGGCCGAGTTCGCGGGCCATCGCCTTGGCGAGGCCGAGTACGCCCGCCTTGGCGGCGGAATAGTGCGCGCCGCCGAGAATTCCGCCGCCGCGCTGCGCGGAGACCGACGACATGCAGGCGATCGAGCCGGCCTTCTGCGCGCGCATATGCGGCATCATGGCCTGCGAAAGGTAGAGAACGCCGCGCAGGTTGACGTCCTGGATCCGGTCCCAATCCTCGGGGATGATGTCCCAGACTTTCACGGGTTGGGTGACGCCGGCATTGTTGATGAGAATATCGACCTTGCCGAAGGCCTTGAGCACCTCGGCGACCGCGCGTTCGCAGTCGGCCTTGTTGGTGACGTTGCAGGCTACGCCGACATGGTCGGCACCGAGTTCCGCGGCTGCCCTCGTCGCGCCGGCGCCGTCGAGATCGAGGATCGCGACCCGTGCGCCCTGCTCCGCGAATGTCTTCGCCGTTGCGAAGCCAATACCACGCGCCCCGGCCGCCCCGGAAATGATCGCAGTTTTGCCCTTCAGCAGCATATTCCCTCCTGGAAACCTCTTGTTTCGGTTGGCGCGGAATATGGTTGGGGGCCGGGCGCACGAAAATACGCCAAATTTGCACTGATAGGTGAATTGTGTTCACCTATCGCATGGCTGCTCCATTACCCCTACGCGCCCTGCGGGCTTTCGAGGCGGCGGCACGCACCGGATCATTCCGCGCGGCCGCGAGCGAACTCGGGTTGACGCCAAGCGCCGTGAGCCATGCCATCCGCGACTTCGAAGAGCAGATCGGAACGACGCTGTTCGAGCGCGACGGACGCAGGATGCAGGTCAATCAGGCCGGCGAAGAGTTGCTGCGGCGAGTATCCGGCGCCTTCGATGAACTGAGAAACGGACTCGAGGTTGCGAGCACGCGTTCGTCGAATCTTCTGCGAATTCATTGTGCTCCTAGCCTGGCCGCGCAATGGCTGATGCCGCGGCTGAGAGAACTGATCGCGCAGCATCCCGAACTGGAAGTCAGGCTGGCGGCCGGAACCGACTACCCTCACTTTCGCAACGATGAGTTCGACATCGACATATGCTACGGGCCGCCGCGGCAGGAAGGCATGGCCGTATTGCCGCTGGGAGAAGAAATCGTGCGTCCCATGTGCGCGCCCTCGCTTGCTGGCGCTATCCGGGAAGCTGCTGACCTGCTGAAGCTTCCGCTTATCGAAAGTGAGCAGAAGCGGGTTCGTTGGAACGCTTGGTTCGCAGTAAACGGACTCTCTGCACCGAGCCCTGGCGGGTTTCGATTCGATCGTAGCTTTATGGCGATTGCCGCGGCCGTCGATGGCCTCGGCGTGACGCTCGAGTCCACAAGACTCGCCGAACGCGAACTTTCGAGTGGCAAATTGGTAGCCCCACTGATCGGACGTGCAAACGATCCGTCCTACGTTGGGCATTATCTCGTCTGTCCCCCGCAAGCCAAGCATCGGCGTTCGGTGCGTACCTTCACAAGATGGATCACAAAGGAATTAGGGTTGGCAGAAGCTGGTCTAAGATCTTAGTGGGTTCGTGGCGGTTTGAGTTGTTGCCGGAGGGCTCTCAAGACTTGGCTCGGATTTGGAAGGGTCCGCCGCACCGCTTGGCCACGTCAACCTGCTGGATTGCTACGGCGCATGACTCTCCTTGACCCTTCAGCCGATATCGGCCTTTTGGTGAATGGCCAGTTCGCGCCAACAGCGGTCGGTCCCATATCGCTCATCTGCGATGGCTCGTAACATGGCGCGCGTCGCGGTGGACTGCTTAAGGCGCTCCCACTTGGCGAACGCGTTCGCGGAAAATCGTAATTTGGCGCGCAAAATCGTAGCGCTTGGTAGCGGGAGAGGGACTCGAACCCCCGACCCCAGGATTATGATTCCCGTGCTCTAACCAGCTGAGCTACCCCGCCACTGCGCACGCCCTTCCGGATCATCAAACCCGAGGGGCGCGAACGCGCCGCATATAAGGAGCCGGTCGCGGATGTGTCAAGCAAGCCCCGCGGGGGCTGAAAGCGTCTGGAAAAACGCATCTTATCTTGGTCGCACGCTGGGATCGCCGCCAGGGCTACCGGGCGGCGGGATCACTGGCATGCTGCCGGTATCGGGGGTGGGCGCGCGGATTTCAGGGTCAACGCCGGTGGGCGGGCACAGCACGCCATCGGATTTTGCAAGTTGATCGCTGAGCGGTCGAGCCCGCTGGCCGGTGGTGCCGCCTTCAGGCAGGATACCGCCGCGCGGCGATGCCGGTGCTGTCGCACAGTTGTTATCGGACGCGGGGGGCGCCGTCGGCGCCGGTGGGGTGATCGGCGTAGGCGGAGCCTGCGCGCTCGCCGCGCTGCACCCGGCCATCAGCACACCCAGCATAAAGAGCGACGTTCTTATCTGCATGAGCGGAAAACGGCCGACCGCTGCGAAGGTTCCGAGCGCTTTCCTACAGGCTTCAGGATTTGCGATAGCGTATGAGAGAGAAATGCCCCATCGGCGGCATTGGCCGACGTTCGGCCAGGCTGACACCTCCGTGCTTGGCGGCCCAGTCGGTCAGTCGCGCCCAGGGAAATTCCGGCCGCCAGCCCAGCCGCCGCGCCAGCGGCGCGAACGCCAACTCGAAGAGGCGGCGGGGGCCACTCTCGGCGCCGATGTGATTGACCAGAATGAGTTCGCCGCCAGGCTTCAGCACGCGGATGAAATCATCCAGCGTCGCTTCCGGATCGGGCACCGCGGTGATGACATATTGCGCCACCACCGCGTCGAAAAACGCATCCGCGAAGGCCAGATGCTTGGCGTCCATCACCGCCAGCGTCTCGACATTATTGAGACCTAGCGCGCGCACGCGGCCCTGCGCCTTGCGCAGCATCGGCTCGGAAATATCGACGCCGCACAGTTTCGTGGTGCGCGCATAATCCGACAGCGACAGTCCGGTGCCGACGCCGACATCGAGAACACGGCCACCGATCCGGTCGGCCTCGGCGATGGTGGATTGGCGACCATGGTCGAAAACCCTGCCAAATACCAGATCGTACACCGGCGCCCAACGCCCATAAGCCTTTGCGACCCCCGCCCGGTCGATATCTGACGACATGCGCCCCACGCCTCGACGATCTATCCGCGCATCGCCTCGACCAGCGGCCGCACCGCGTCTTTGATCGTTGCAGCCTTCGCGGTCGCTCGCTGGATGAAACCACCGCCGAGTATGCGCGCCTGCCCTGAGGGCGCGTCGTAGAACACGCAGGCCTGGCCCGGCGAAACACCATCCTCGCCCGCGACCAGTTCGACCTCATAGAAGCCATCGGCGGCGCGCAGCCATGCCGGCTGCGGCGCGCGCGTCGAGCGTACCCGCACGAAAACCTCCAGGCCGCCGCGCACCGCATGGTCGAGCGTACCGTCGCCGATCCAGTTGACATCACGCAACAGGATACGATCCATCCGCAGCGCCTCGCGCGGCCCAACCACCACACGGCGGTTGGCGGCCTCCAGCCGCACCACATATAACGGCGCGCTCGATGCAATGCCGATGCCGCGCCGCTGCCCGACGGTGAAATGAACGATGCCCTGATGCCGGCCGACGACGCGGCCGTCGAGATCGACGATATCGCCGGGCTCGATGGCGTTGGGCCGCAGGCGGCCGATGATGTCGCTATAACGCCCGGTCGGCACGAAGCAGATGTCCTGGCTGTCATGCTTGTCAGCCACCTCCAAGCCAAGGCGCCGAGCCAGTTCGCGCGTCTGCGGCTTGGTCATGTCCCCGAGCGGAAAGCGCAGATAGTCGAGCTGCTCGCGCGTGGTCGCGAACAGGAAATAGCTCTGGTCGCGGTCGGTATCGGCGGCACAGATCAGCGCGCGCGACCCGTCGTTCAGACGGCGCGACGCCACATAATGCCCGGTGGCAAGCGCCGCGGCACCGAGTTGGCGCGCGGTTGTCAACAAATCGCGAAACTTGATCGAGCGGTTGCACTCGATGCAGGGTACCGGCGTCTCGCCCAGGACGTAGCTCTCGGCAAAATGATCGATCACCGATTCACGAAAACGATCTTCATAGTCGAGTACGTAGTGCGGAATACCGATCCGCTCGGCGACATTGCGGGCATCGTGGATATCCTGGCCGGCGCAGCAGGCACCCTTGCGATGGGCTGCCGCGCCGTGATCGTATAGCTGCAGCGTGACGCCGACGACATCGTATCCTTCCGATTTCAACAGCGCAGCCGTCACCGACGAATCGACGCCACCGGACATGGCGACGACGACCCTGATGTCCTGCGGACGGCCTTCAAGATCGAGACTGTTGAGCATAGGTCCAATCGTTGCTGCGATCACGGCGATCGTAATGTTTGCCGCGATCAAGAAGCCTTTGTGCGGTCAGACAGCCCGTATGCGATAAGAAAGTCCCGCGAGCCCGGTAAGCCCCGAAGCGGCTTTTCCTGGGTTCGCTAGATCGGAAACGGCTGAAAGGCCACCCTTTAATATAGGCCGCAGACCGGTCAGGCAATCGCGCTCGCCGCATTTGCAGGCTGCGAAAGGCAAATCTTGCCGCCGGGCAGAAAAGGAAGCGCCGCCACCGCTCCGTAGTTCTCCTGGCCAGACCCCTAAGCCATTGAAATGTGTTGGCCTATTTTACAGGCCGGGCTGGCCCGGTCCTTGCTGATCTCTGCACCAGTTTCATTTGCAAAGAGCCGCCCGTGTACAACCTCACGTCAGACCCAGCAGCCAGCGTGTCTTATCAGACCGCGCCGCCGAGGCCCGCCCGGCCCGATGCATCGCTGGGAAATGACAGTTTCGGGGCGCTTGTCGACAGCAACCTGTCCGCCGACGCCACCAGCCCGCCCCCACTTCCGCCGACTCCGCAGCCATTGGCCTCCCAGCAATCCGCCAATGAACCGCCGCCCAACGCGGACAGCTCACAATCGATCCAGGCCGGTTCTGCCAACCAGGCTGCCAGCAACGATCCGAACGGAACCGATGCCGGCGCTCCATACGCTTCAGGCGCCGATGCAGCGGGAAACGCCGACGCCAACCCCAACCCTGATGCGGTCCAGCGCCCTGCGGCGAGGTCGAGCGCCTCTAAAGCCGACGACGCAAAATCAGCCGGAAAATTGTCCTCAAGCAGTCCTTCGTCGGACGATACGAGCACTCCGGTGTCTCAGGACACACTCACGGTACCGACGCCGGTCGCGGTCGCCATCCCCGTCATCATCGCCGCGACGCATGTCCCAACCCTACCCCCGACATCCGGCGGTGGCACCGCGCCGCTTGCGATCGCGGCGGCGGCCATTGCCGCCAGCAATCCCAGCTCCGTCGTACCGGTTGTCTCAACCGCGCAGGCCAAGCTCGATTCCGACGACACCGCCACAACCGCTGCGAGTGCCGATTCGGCATCGGCCGCTGCTACCTCGGCAGCAACCGCTGCCAATACCTTGGCATCGGTAGCGACCGCAAAGATCGCGGCTCAAGCCTCCGCGGGCCGGCCCGCCGCAACGCCTACCAAGCCGTCGGGTGTCCAAGCCGATGCATCTGCCATCGACACCTCAGCATCGACCACGGCGGTCGCCGCCGCGGCACCCGTGACGCCGAAGAACGCCTTCATCAAAACCACAGCCACGGCGCCGACCAAGACCTCCGCAGCCGGTGCCACGGCTGCCATTTCGAGCACCACCGACTCGTCCGCGACGGCTAAAGCGACCGGCGCAGCAACCAGCGCAGAGGCACAGCAGACAACCGCGACGGCCACGCAACAGGCCGGCAATGACGATGCCGATACGGCGAATGCGTCCGTCGGTTCCGCCTCGTCAGTAGCGTCCGCGGCGGCGGCAGCAGCGGCAGCCGCCCACGACCATGCTCCCGCCACGGCGGCGGCAAACACGCCGATCGATGCGTCAGCCGCAGGCCCGCAGGCGACGGGCGCCATCCAACCGCAGCTTTCCCCCCCAACGAGCGCCACCGCGGCGGCTCCCTTGAGCGTGACGGCAGCGACCAATGCGCCGGTGCCGTTGAGTGGGCTCGCGGTCGAGATCGCCGCCTCTGCGCAAAATGGCAAGAGCCGCTTCGAGATTCGATTAGACCCGGCCGATCTGGGCCGCATCGATGTCCGCGTCGATGTCGATCGCAATGGCCAAGTGACCTCGCATTTGACGGTCGAAAAACCGGAGACGCTGTCAATGCTGCAGCAGGACGCGCCGCAGTTGCAACGCGCGCTGGATGATGCCGGGCTCAAGACCGGCAGCGGCGGCCTGCAGTTCAGTCTGCGCGACCAGTCATCTTCCGGACAGAACAACAACACCGGCGGCAATCCGCAGCGACTCGTGATCAGTGAAGAAGATAGCGTTCCCGCGGTGCTCGCGGGACGAACCTATGGCCGCCCGCAGGGATCAAGCAGCGGCGTGGATATAAGGGTCTGAGGAGACAGTCATGACAACAACAAGCGTATCCAGCCCGGTGGTTTCGGGAACAACCACCCTGCCGGCCTCATCTTCGTCATCGTCGAGCACCTCGGCATCGGCCACCAGCGCGCTGGCGTCCCAGCAAATTGCCGGCAATTTTCAGAGCTTTCTGACCCTTTTGACCACGCAATTGCAGAACCAGAATCCGCTCGATCCGCTGGACACCAACCAGTTCACCCAGCAGCTCGTTGAATTCGCAGGGGTCCAGCAGCAGCTCAACACCAACGACTCGCTGGCGACGCTGGTGTCCCTACAGCAGACAGCGCAGTCGACCCAGGCGCTTGGTTTTGTCGGCCAAACGGCGGTGGTCAATGGCAGCACCGCGGCCCTGGCCAACTCATCGGCGACCTGGGATCTGAGCATACCGACCGCTTCCACCGTCAATGTGTCGATCACCAACAGCACCGGGCAAACCGTGTTCACCGGCAGCTACCAGGCCAACGCCGGCAACAGTCAGCCGTTCACCTGGAACGGTCAGGGCAACGACGGCACGCAGTGGCCGGATGGCCAGTACAAGCTAACCGCGACCGCGGCGGACAGCGCGGGCAGTCCGGTAGCCGTCACCACCCAGATCCAGGGCGTGGTCAGTTCGGTCGATCTCAGCCAGTCGCCACCGTTATTGACGATCAACGGCCAATCCTACACGGTCAGCCAGATCGCCAGCGTCACCACGCCTAGCTCGACCAGTTCCAGCACCACCAGCTCCAACTAGCGGAGCAGCGACGCCGGGCGCGCGATCGAGCTCTGAGAGCCAGCGGTTCATTCGCAATTCGGCTTCAGCCCGGCGTCGCCAGACGCCGGGCTGAAGCATCTGGAGGCATTTCTACGGAGATTTGCTTTTGGAGCCTTCGGCTTAGCCAATTTTTAAGTCAGGGGGCGTAGGTTGGTAAGGTGAGTTCAGTGGTCGAGAGTTTGTGAGTACGCCATGACAGAACCCCATCGCCCGAGGGTAAAATACGTCATCGGGCCTGACGGTAGCCCATTAACAATTGCGGATCTGCCCGCGCCCGGTACCAAACGATGGGTCATTCGCCGCAAGGCTGAAGTCGTTGCCGCGGTCCGTGGCGGGCTGCTCTCGCTGGAGGAGGCCTGCAGCCGTTACACGCTGACAGTCGATGAGTTCCTCTCCTGGCAATTCTCCATTGATCAGCACGGCCTGGCCGGACTGCGTACCACCCGTATCCAGCAATACCGGCAATAAATCGCGCAAAGAGCAGACGGCATTTGATTAAAACCGGCCGCGCTTTGCGAGGCTGGTTTTTTCCATTTTGAACTTTCATCGGAGCCCTTAACCTTCGTTAACCATATCGAAACCATCCCATAGGCAATAATTGCCCAGTCGGCCCCGGGGCCGAATCTCGGGGGCGTTTGGTTTGCAGAGTCTCGTAAGCTTCCTCAAGGGTCTTGGCGCGGCCCGCCTGATGGCGATGGTCGCGGTGACAGCCGCGCTGATCGGCTTCTTCGGCTTTGTCATCATGCGCGTCACCACCCCGCAAATGACCACGCTGTTTACCGACCTCAGTTTTGAGGATTCCTCCGGAATCCTCAAGGAACTGGACCGCCAGGCAATCCCTTATGAACTGCGCAACGATGGCGCCGTGATCATGGTGCCGAAGGACAAGGTGACGCGGCTGCGCATGAAGCTGGCCGAAGGTGGTTTGCCCAAGGGCGGCGGCGTCGGCTACGAAATCTTCGATAAATCCGATGCGCTCGGCACCACCAGTTTCGTCCAAAACATCAATCATCTGCGCGCGCTCGAGGGCGAGCTTGCCCGCACCATCCAGGCCATCGACCGGGTGCAGACGGCCAGGGTCCATCTGGTACTCCCCGAGCGGCCGCTATTTTCGCGCGAAGCGCCCGAACCCTCGGCCTCCATCGTGGTGCGCGTGCGCGGCGCGCTGGAACCGCAGCAGATCAGGGCCATCCGCCACCTCGTCGCCTCCGCTGTCAACGGCCTGAAGCCGCAGCGGGTGTCGATCGTCGATGAGGCCGGTCAGTTGCTCGCTGATGGTGCCGGTGGCGACAACGACAACGCCATCGGCGACGAACGCCGCGCCGCTTTCGAGAAACGGATGCGCAACGAGGTCGAGGCCATCGTCTCCTCGGTAGTCGGTGCGGGCCGTGCCCGCGTCCAGCTGTCGGCCGATTTCGACTACAACAAGATCACCCAGACCTCGGATCGCTTCGATCCCGAAGGTCGGGTGCTGCGTTCGAGCCAGACCCGGGAAGAGTCGAGCCAGACCGCCGACAATAGCGGCCAGGTCACCGTCAACAATGAACTGCCTGGCAACCAGAACAACAATCCCGCGGCGACCGCGCGCGACCAGAGCAAGAAGACCGAAGAAACCAACAATTACGAAATCTCACATACGACCAAGACCGAAATTACCGAAGTCGGACGAGTCAACCGCATCTCGGTCGCCGTGCTGGTCGACGGCGCATATTCCAAGAACGACAAGGGAGATCTGGTCTACCAGGAGCGCACCAAGGAGCAACTCGACCGGATCGCAGCCCTGGTGCGCTCGGCGATCGGCTTCGATCAGAAGCGCGGCGACCAGGTCGAGGTCGTCAATCTGAAGTTCGCCGAAGCCCCTGCGATCATCCCGCTCGCCGAGCCGACCGGACTCCTGGGCATGCTGCAGTTCACCAAGGACGACGTCATGTACATCATCGAGCTCTGCGTCTTGATGCTGCTTGGGCTTGTCGTGCTGTTCATGGTGATCCGGCCGCTGGTCAAGCGCATCATCGCCTCCGAACAGGTGGTGGCCCCCGCGGCTGACGGCTCGCTTCCGGCCCTGACCGATGGCAGCGCCCCCGCGGGCACTCCCGCTCCCGGAGTCGCAGGAATGATCGACGTCGCCCAGGTTCAGGGGCAGGTCCATGCCCAGTCGGTGCACCGTGTCGGTGAACTGGCCGAGCGAAACCCGAATGAAACAGCTTCTATTGTGCGTCAGTGGCTAAGCGAGCCAGCGTGATCTGACATGGCCGTACCGCAGAACACCAATGCCAACGACATCACCAGCGTCATTTCCTCGCTGGCGACTCGTCAGGCCAATCGTCCGAAGACCGAAAAGATGAGCGGACCGAAGCGCGCCGCCGTGCTGATGCTGGCGTTGGGAGAGCAATATGGCGGCAAGGTTTGGTCGCTGCTCGACGATGACGAAGTTCGCGCGCTGTCGATGCAGATGTCGACGCTCGGCACGGTCGAGGCTGACGTCGTGGAGGACCTGCTGCTCGAGTTCGTGTCAAGGATGTCGGCGTCCGGCGCGCTGATGGGAACCTTTGACGGGACCGAACGGCTGCTGCAGCAATACCTGCCGCCCGAACGCGTCGCCGGCATCATGGAAGAGATTCGCGGCCCCGCTGGCCGCAACATGTGGGAGAAGCTCTCCAATGTCCAGGAAGAGGTACTCGCCAATTATCTCAAGAACGAATATCCGCAAACGATCGCCGTGGTGCTGTCGAAACTGAAGCCGGAACATGCCGCGCGCGTGCTAGCGATCCTGCCGGAGGACATGGCGCTCGACGTGGTCGGCCGGATGTTGAAGATGGAGGCGGTACAGAAGGAAGTGATCGAGCGAATCGAACAGACGCTTCGCATCGAGTTCATGTCCAACCTGTCACAGACGAGACGGCGCGACGCCCACGAAGTCATGGCCGAGATATTCAACAATTTCGATCGCCAGACCGAGACCCGCTTCATCACCTCGCTGGAGGAGGACAACCGCGAGTCCGCCGAACGTATTAAGGCGCTGATGTTCACCTTCGATGACCTGATCAAGCTCGACTCCGCTTCCGCGCAGACGCTGATGCGCCATGTCGACAAGGACAAGCTCGGCATCGCGCTGAAGAGCGCCAACGAGGAAGTGCGCGGCTTCTTCCTCGGCAACATGTCGTCCCGTGCCGGCAAGATGCTGATCGACGACATGGCCGCGATGGGACCGGTGCGGCTGCGCGATGTCGACGAGGCGCAGGCCCTGCTCGTCAATCTTGCCAAGGACCTCGCGGCCAAGGGAGAAATTACCCTGACCAAGAACCGCGCCGACGACGAGCTGGTGTACTGATGGCCGCCCCTGCGAAATTCCTGTTCGACATGGACTTCTCGGCACCGGACAAGGCGCGCGAGCGACCCGCCACGGCGTCGGAAATCGCCCAGAAGATCGCCGCTGCGGAGGCACGCGCCTATCGCGGCGGCTACGACGCCGGGCAGCGCGAGGCGAAAGCTGAAAGCGATCGCCGCACTGCGCTGGCAATCGAGGAGATCGCGCTCGGCGTCAAGGGCATCGCGGCGCGCTTTTCCGGGATCGAAACCAGGATGGAGACCGAAGCTGTCGATGTCGCGATAGCAGTCGCACGCAAGCTTTGCGGCGCGTTGATAGCCAGCGAGCCGCTGGACGAAATGACCGCCCTGGTGAGCGATTGCTTCTCCCATTTGGTATCGACGCCGCATCTCGTCGTCCGAATCAACGATTCCCTTTATGAGGACGCGCACGAGCGGATCGCGCGGCTTGCGAAGCAGAGCGGCTTCGAGGGCCGTCTCGTGATCCTGGCTGAGCCGGGCATCGAGACCGGCGATTGCAGGATCGAGTGGGCTGATGGCGGCGTCGTGCTGGAACGCGCTGCGATCGAGGCCAAGATCGACGAACTTGTCGGGCGCTACATGGCGTCCCGTCATCAGGCCGGGACACAGCCATGAGGAATGAAACATGAGTGACACCGACGCACAGGTTCCGCTTCCGGATCTCAACGCTGCCGGCGCGCCGCCGATCGACGACGTGGCCTACCATGAGGACGAGCAGGCGACGCGCATTGCCGCCGACCTGGAGGCCGTATTCGACGTTCCGGTGCAGGTCTCGGCCGTGCTCGGCCGCTCGAAGATGGAGGTCGGGGAACTGCTCAAACTCGGGCCCGGCACCGTGCTCGAACTCGATCGCCGCGTCGGCGAGGCCATCGACATTTATGTCAACAACCGCCTGGTTGCGCGCGGCGAGGTAGTGCTGGTGGAAGACAAGCTTGGCGTAACCATGACGGAAATCATCAAGGCGGAACGCGCCTAACAATCCTTTGAGATACGGCGCGCAATTGCGCAGACAGACGAATAGGAGGTTATTATGCGGCTTCTCATCGTTGGCACCCTGAAGGGGCAGCTTACGGCAGCCACCAAGATCGCCATGGACAACGGCGCTTCGGTTACCCACGCGGAAGACCACGAACAGGCGATGCGTGTGCTGCGCGGCGGCAAGGGCGCCGACCTGTTGCTGGTCGATGTCGGGCTCGATATCCGGGACTTGGTGCTGCGGCTCGAGGCCGAACACATCCACGTGCCGATCGTCGCCTGCGGCATTTCCAACGACGCTCGTGCGGCGGTGGCAGCGATCCATGCCGGCGCCAAGGAATACATCCCGTTGCCGCCGGATCCGGAATTGATCGCCGCGGTGCTCGCCGCCGTCGCGAACGACTCACGGGACCTGATCTACCGCGACGAGATGATGGCCAAGGTAATCAAGCTCGCACAGCAGATCGCCGGCTCCGACGCCTCCGTCATGATCACCGGCGAGTCCGGTACCGGCAAGGAAGTGCTGGCACGCTATGTCCATACCCGTTCCAACCGCGCCAAGAAGCCGTTCATCAGCATCAATTGCGCCGCGATCCCCGAACATCTGCTTGAATCCGAACTGTTCGGCCATGAGAAGGGGGCTTTCACGGGCGCGGTGGCAAGGCGCATCGGCAAATTCGAGGAAGCCACGGGGGGTACCCTGCTGCTGGACGAAATCTCCGAAATGGATGTGCGGCTGCAGTCAAAACTCTTGCGCGCCATCCAGGAAAGGGTGATCGATCGGGTCGGCGGCACCCGCCCGGTCCCGGTCGACATCCGCATCATCGCGACCTCGAACCGCAACCTCGCCGACGCCGTGCGCGAAGGCAGCTTCCGCGAGGATCTGTTGTTCCGGCTCAACGTCGTCAACCTGAAAATACCGCCGCTGCGTGAGCGTCCAGCAGATATTCTCGAACTGGCGCTGCACTTCGCCAAAAAATATGCCGAGGCCAACGGCGTGCCGTTGCGGCCGATTTCGGCGGATGCCCGGCGGGTGCTGACATCCAACCGCTGGCAGGGCAACGTCCGCGAGTTGGAAAACACCATGCATCGATCGGTGCTGATGGCTCAGGGCGATGAGATTGGTGTTGATGCAATTCTGACGCCGGACGGCGATCGCCTGGATATGCCCAAGACCGTGCCGGCTGTGGCGCACGCGACCTTCGCCGCCGAACAGGTGACCCGCGCGCTGGTCGGCCGCACCGTCGCCGACGTCGAGCGCGATCTCATTCTGGAGACGCTGAAACACTGCCTCGGTAATCGCACCCATGCCGCCAATATCCTCGGCATCTCGATTCGCACGCTGCGCAACAAGCTGAACGAATATGCCGATGGCGGGCTGCCGATTACACCGGCCGGCGCCGGTGACGGGCACCGCGTCGCCGTGCCGGTCTGAGCCGACCAACCCGTCCGGAATCATGGACCAGTGACGGGATTGCGCCGAATGCTGGACCTACGACAACACCCGGATTCCGGGCGCAAAAGAACGTAACGTTCGGTCGCACTTTCGTATTGCGTCATCAGCCGAAATCGGCGAACGCCGCGGCCGAATAGTCCGGCGCGTCCGGTTTGCGGAAAATATGAATGGGATCGCCGGGTTCCAGCCGCCGCCCTGTCCACGCGGCGTAGGCAAAAAGCGCGAGATAAGCGATCGCCAGCGCGCCGACCGCATAGAACGCCCAGGCAGCAACGCGCTTCATTCCGCCGCAGCGATTGCAGGTGTAACGGGCGCGAGGCTCATGGCGAGCTTGCCATAGCGATCCGTGAAGGCCTCGGTGTCGATCTCCTCAAGCTCGATCGCGCCGCTCATCACGCCGGCCTTCCAGGCCTCATGCTCGGGATCGCTGCGGAATTCCGGCATGACCTCGCTGGCAAACAATTCGAGCGATTCGCAGATGTGCTCGTGGCTGTTCTTGCCAGCCTGATTGAGCAGGATCACCTGGTCGATGTGCGACTGGCGGAAGCGCCGCAGTTTCCGGGCGATGGTTTCCGGCGACCCGATCAGGCCGCCGCGCAGCGCCGCCTCCTGGGCCTGCGGGTTCTCGCGCTTCCACTTGTTGTATTCGTCCCACATGTTGACGGAGCCTGGCTCCGGACGCTGGCGGTTCTGCGAGGCGCCGTAGAAGCGCAGCGCGAACTGGAAGAACGTCGCGCCGTCGGCGCGCGCCCGCGCCTCCTCGTCGGTTTTCGCGCACATGAAGAACGACACCAGCGCCATGTTCGGATTGATCTGGTAGTCCGCGAGCTTCTTCAGCCGCCTGGTGATCGCATTGTAATAGGCATGGACCCAGGCGTGCGCCGCGTCGGCGCTGACGAATTGGAAGCCGAGCGCGCCGAAGCCATTCTGGCCAGCGCGCTCGATGGTGGGAAGCTGGGAGCACGCCATCCATAGCGGCGGATGCGGCTTCTGGACAGGCTTAGGCACCACGTTGCGCAGCGGAATGTCGAAATACTTGCCGTGGTGCTCGCTGCCGCCCTCCTTGAACATCGGGAAGATGGCGCGGACGGCCTCCTCGAATACTTCCTTCTTGGTTTCCATGTCGCGGCCGAACGGCGTCAGTTCGGTAATCGAGGCGCTCTCGCCCATGCCGAACTCAACGCGTCCGTTGCTCAGGAGATCGAGCACCGCGACGCGCTCGGCGACGCGCGCGGGATGATTGGTCGTGAGCTGGAATATACCGTGGCCGAGCCGTATGCGCCTGGTGCGCTGGCTGGCGGCCGCGAGGAAGGATTCCGGTGACGGCGAATGGGAATATTCTTCCAGGAAATGGTGTTCCACCACCCAGGCATGATCGTAACCAAGCCGGTCGGCGGTCTCAAGCTGAGTCAGCGCGTCCTGATAGAGCTTGAATTCATCGCCTTCCTGCCACGGGCGCGGCAGTTGCAGCTCATAAAAGATGCCGAATTTCATGCCATGTCTCCCCCGCGCCGGTCGTTGTTTGGTGCAGTCTATTCCAGGCGAGCGCCGAGTCCAGGCTTGGTGATTTCCTTGGCAATTCCTTTGCCACTTCCGCCGCACTTGCGCCGGCGGCGCGAATGGATAGTTTTGCGGATTGCGAGCAATCGCTATCTGCGCGACGTTCCCCTCCGAGAGCCCATGCCCAGTTTCACGCCGCATCAGGATTCCGCACTGAAGGCCGTCGCCAGCTGGCTGAAGGCAAAACCCGGCAAGAACGGCACGCCTCCGGTATTCAGGCTGTTCGGCTATGCCGGCACTGGCAAGACCACGCTGGCGCGGCACATCGCCGACGGCGTCAAAGGCGAGGTCAAATTCGCGGCCTTTACTGGCAAGGCCGCTTTGGTGATGCGCAACAAAGGCTGCGACAATGCTTCCACCATCCACTCTTTGATCTACCGCGCCCGCGAATCCGGAGAGGAACAGCCAAGCTTCGAATTATGGGACGATGCGCCCGCGTCGAAGGCAAAACTGATCGTGATCGACGAATGCTCGATGGTCGACGCCGAACTCGGCCGCGACCTGATGTCGTTTGAATGTCCGCTGCTGGTGCTCGGCGATCCCGCGCAACTGCCGCCGATCCAGGGTGGCGGCTTCTTCACCGACTGCGAGCCCGACGCGATGCTGACCGAAGTGCATCGCCAGGCGCAGAACGACCCGATCGTGCGGATGTCGATGGATATCCGGGAAGGCCGCATGCTTGAAATCGGCAGCTACGGCGAAAGCGAGGTAGTGCCGCGCGCCGCGCTCGACCCCGACCGGGTAATGAACGCCGACCAAGTGCTGGTCGGGCGCAACAACACCCGCCGCGCCTACAACATGCGGGTACGGCAAAAGCAGAATATCGAAGATCCGCTGCCGGTCGCTGGCGACAAGCTGGTCTGCCTGCGCAACAACCGCAAGAAGGCCCTGTTCAACGGCGGGCTGTGGCGGGTGAAGGCGCGGGCGCAGTCAAAGTCCAGGATCATCACCATGCGGCTCTCGCCCGATGAGGATTTCGGTTCCAAAGTGACAAAGGTTTCGGTCCGCGGCGAATGTTTTGGCGGCGCCATCGAGACCATTCCATGGGAGCAGCGCAAGCCCTATGACGAGTTCGACTATGGTTACGTGCTCACCGTGCACAAGTCGCAGGGTTCGCAATGGGACGACGTGGTTCTGTTTGACGAGAGTTTTGCGTTCCAGGAAAGCCGTGCGCGATGGCTCTACACCGGCATTACCCGCGCGGCGAAACGGCTGTGCGTGGTGGTGTGATGATGCCCGCGCCTGCTTCCCGGCGACAACATAGAAATCTTCCCGCCCCCGAGGCGAGCCATAGGTGAAGGGCTGCTGCTGATGCTTCGAGGCGGTCCAGACATCGTCGCGGACAACGTCTAAGACCTTGCGGACCGGCGGCGGTTCAAGGCGGAACTCGCTTCGGTCGTTCTCGTGCCATTTCGCCGATCGTTCGTCCAAAACCTTGGGCAGCCAAGGCTCTGGGGCTAACGTCTTGGATACGCGGTATTTTATTCACGAACTCGTGTCCGTGAAGTGGTAACAATGCCCCACCGGCCGCGTATCTTGGAACATCGGGCAGGCCGGTGCCGACGACGCGCGCGCCTGTGGCCGAGCCAAAATCCAAGGACCCAGAAAAAGGAAGCCCTATGTCCACGAGCCATCTCAGCCGCCTTTCGCTCTGCGTCGCAGCACTCGGCGCACTGGCGTTGACCGCGTTCTTTGCCGCCCCCTTGCGGGCTGCGGAAGACGCCGTGGTCATCCCTGCTCCTGCCACAGACGCCACCCCCTCTGACGGCATCCAGACCGTGGTGCTGTCGGGCGGCTGTTTCTGGGGCGTGCAGGGCGTGTTCCAACACACCGCCGGCGTGATCGATGCGGTATCAGGGTACGCCGGCGGCAGCAAGGCCACCGCCTCCTATCCCATCGTCTCGACCGGCACGACCGGTCACGCCGAATCCGTCGAAATCAAATACGATCCCAAGAAAATCAGCTACGGTAAGCTGTTGCAGATCTTCTTCTCGGTGGCGCACGATCCGACCCAGTTGAACCGCCAGGGCCCGGACAGCGGCACGCAATATCGCTCGGCGATCTTCACCACCAATGCCGAACAGAAAAAGGTTGCGGAAGCCTATATCGCCCAGCTGAATGCCGCCAAGGTCTACGGCAAGCCGATCGTTACCAAGGTCGGGCCGCTGGAGGGATTTTACCCCGCCGAGGCCTATCATCAGGACTATCTGACGCTCCACCCGACCCAGCCCTACATCGCCTATAACGATATTCCAAAGGTCGAAAACCTGAAGAAACTGTTTGCCGATGACTATATCGAGAAGCCGACGCTGGTGAGCAGCGCAAAGGTCATCAACTAAAGGCCGAACTGTCGAGGAGACTCCATGTCAGACACCAAGACGATGCCCGGGAAGATCGAAAAGAGCGAGGCCGAATGGCGCAGGGAATTGACGCCGATGCAATATGCGGTGCTGCGCGAAAAGGCGACCGAGCGGCCGTTCTCCGGCGAATACGAGCATGAGAGGCGGCCGGGCACCTATGTCTGTGCCGGTTGCGGACAGACGCTGTTCGAGTCGGACGCCAAGTTCGATTCCGGCTGCGGCTGGCCGAGCTTTACGCAGCCCGCAGAGGCGAGCCTTGTTGACGAGGAGCGCGACGTTAGCCACGGCATGATCCGCACGGAAGTGCTTTGCGCGAAGTGCAACGGCCATCTCGGCCACGTCTTCGAGGACGGACCGGGCCCGACCGGCTTGCGCTATTGCATCAATTCAGCGGCGTTGAAGCTGGAGCCGAAATAACTCCGCGGTTCCTTCGCTGGAACCAAGGGCATGGTTATGCTTTGTTCCATCGTGTGCCGGCGATCGCCGGGCGCTCGGAAGGGGGATTGCCATGTCGCTTGGAACCATACTCATCATCCTGGTGCTGATTTTCCTATTGGGCGGTTTCAGCGGCCGCTTCGGGGGATACGGTTATGGCATGGGCCATTCGGGAATGGGGCTGGGCGGCGTCATTCTGGTGGTGTTGCTCGTGCTGTGGCTGCTCGGGAAACTGTAACCCAAACAAGATATTGATATAAAAAGACTTATTTTGGGATCGGGCGCCAGCCGGCCGGATTCATCATCATGCGCGGCGGGGGTCGCATTTCTGTCAAAGGAGCCTATATTAGGTGCTGTCCTGACATGACGTGTGCTGGCGCGCGAGGTCGCCCCGGCACGATCCGTTCGCGATGTCCGTTCGCGTTCTCACTAAAAAGATCAGAGGTCCCTGACCATGGCTTCCTTCAGCTTCAATACCGCCGCCGAATTATTCCCCGCCGCGATTCGTAAGAAAAAGCGTGCGGGTTTTGCGTATAGGCGGTTTGGCACCGCGGCTGAAGCAGTTCGCTTCGCAATCGAGGAATTGCCGGCGGATTCGCTGAACGGTGCCTATTTGCAGGTCGACGAGGCTCGTTTCGATCAAAGCGGCATCCGCACGCTGTACGAGAGTCAGGATTTTCCATTGCCACGCCGCCCCCGCGCCACCGAGCCCGCTGCTCCCAGCGACAAAGCAGACGCCAACGCCGCGTAGCCGTTTGAACGTTTGCCGACAAAAACCATGGACGAGCAAGGCATAGGGGGCTGATATTCGCCCCCCGATCATATCCAGGGGCAGGTTTTTCGGCTTGGCGCACTAAAGCGGATGCTTATCGATCCAACGCCGCAGCAAACGCACATTGCGGACGTTGGCGCGGAACAGCACGTCGAACGCATCACCGGCAAAGGGCACCGCACCAGCTACGCCTTGGATCGCAACATTGCCGAGCATGCGCGCCGCAATATGCCAGGGAGCGCCGAGCGCACGCGCTTCGCGCACCAGCCACAGCGAAAGCGCTGTTGTGATGATATCGCCAACCACCGGTATCAGATTGATGAGGCCATCGATTCCATAGCGGATGTTGGTGCCGGGCAGGATGAAAGCGATATCGAGGAGCTTCGCAAGCGCATCGAGCCGCGCCAGCCTCTGTTCCCGGGTGAGATTCCCGAACGGATTGGCGCTCGAATGGCCGAAGTCGGACCGAAAACTCTGGAATTGCGATCCCAGCGACTCCTTTGGGATTTCGCGGCCTTCCTGATCGATAATCAGTCCCTGCGCCTCGGGACCTCGAAACGTGGCGCGGGAGACCGTTCCGGCGTTCGCCGGGCCATCCGCACGGGAACGCATAGGCCGCGGGGAAATGAAATCTTCATTCGACATCGTCATGAGATGGTAACGCGAAAGGCGTCCGCAAGTTGCGCCGTGCGATCGCAGGCGGCGGATCTCATCGTGCCGGAAATTCTCACGCCTTCGCCGGCTCGTCGATCGCTTCGTGCGACAACCATGACGCGATAAAGGCGGGAACGAAACCTACCAAGCCATACAGCACAAATTGGATCGCTCCACGATCCGATCCGCGCGAGCCATAGAGCCATTCCGCGGCCACAAAGGCGATCAGCCCAACCACCAGCATCCGCGACACCCAGCTCAGTCTCTTGACGTGGAACAGAATGTCGTCCACTGCCGCGATCATCAGGGTCGGCAGAATGCCGAACAGATAGCTGTACTGTAGTGTCTTGAAAAACACCCCAAGCAGCTTGGCGATATCGGCGCCTTCAGGCCGGTTCCAGTAGCCGGACATATAGGTGGTAACGAACAGGAGCAAAAACCCGCCGAATAACGGCCCGAGAACTCCGAAAATAAGATACCGCTTCATGCAAGGCCTCCCGCGCTGCCAGACAAGTCAATTTCGCTCCGGCGCAGGGCCGCACCCTTGCGAATTCATCATGGGCGGCGGATTTTGGCCTGAATTCGATTTCAAGAAAAGGTCACGCCGCGCCGAAGGGAACAGAATCCTATGACCAAACAGACCACACGCTTCGTTCTGACGCGCCGCGCTGCGGTCGCGGGGCTGTTTGCTGCGCCTTCGCTGGCGCTGCCGGATGCGGCTGTCCATGCCGGCGACCGCGTTGCCACACCTGGCGAGGCGGCCGCGCCTTTCGCGGCATTCTCCTGCATTGCGACTCCGCAAGCCGTCGCAGGTCCCTATTATTTCGATCCGAAATTAAGCCGAGCCGACATTACCGAAGGCAATCCCGGTGTGCCCTTGCGGATTCGGCTGGCGATGATCGACACCGCCACGTGCCAGCCGCTCAAGGGCGCGCGCGTCGATATCTGGCATGCCCGCGCCGACGGTTTTTATTCCGGCTACCGCGGCCAGGGCGACAGCCACAAGATCGACACCTCAGGCGGCACCTTTATGCGCGGCACGCAGGAAACCAACACCAACGGCGAGGCGGTCTTTCACACCGTCTATCCCGGCTGGTACATCGGGCGCACCCCGCACATTCACTTCAAGGTGTTCACGGATGAGAGGAATGTCCTGACCGCCCAGATGTATTTTCCAGACGCCTTGAGCCAGTACATCTTTAGCAACGTCGACGCCTATCGCCGCAAGAGGCGGCGCGACACCTTCAATGTCAGCGACAGCCTGGCGCTGATGGACACCAGCCATGGCGGCTTCTGCGATATCCGGGAACAGGCCGACCATTACCTGGCGACCATGGTCCTCGGCGTCGATCGCAGCGCAACGGCGCTGGCCGACAATGTTTGGCCGCCGCCGGGAATGACTTCGGAATCGATGGCGCGGCACAGCGGCGCGGTTGCGATCGTGCCGGGCGTGGCGCGATCCCTGCAGACGGAGTTCGACTGATGCTTCCCGGGCATCTCAAGGGATGCAGCCCCCGCATAAAAGGCGACGACTTGAGCAAGCTTGCCGCGAAGGAATATCTCGGAAAAGCTGGCGCCTTTACTCGCCCCACACCGCGAACGCGTCGTTGAAGGCGCGCTCCCCGGGGGCGCCCTTTTCGATGGCGATGATGGCGCGCCGACCGTTGGCATAGACCAGCGGCACGTCGAACCAAGAGCGCTCCTTGAGGAGTTGAATGTTGCGCGCGCGGTCGGCGTCGACATTCGACAGTCCGATCAGGAAGAAGCCATCGGTGACCTTGACGGCAAGCCCGGCCAGCGGCGTGCCGCGCGCCTGCTCGTTGGATTTCATCAGGATGCCCGGCACGTTGGCGATGCCGCCGCCGACGAAATCCGGTGGCAGTACGAAGGTCAGTTCCGCGGTGTGGCTGGCCGGCAGCGAAGCGTCGGTGTTGCGACGGAAGGACATCGACATCTTGAACTTGCGATCGGGAATCTCGATGTCCGCTCGAACGGCGATGTCGGCGCTCTGGCCGGCTGAGGCCTTGACCTGCTCGGTGCGCCAGACCACCGAACCGACGTATTGTTTGCCGGCGGGATCGGCGGGATCCTCGTCGTATAGGACGACACGCTGCGCCACCGGCGCGACCTGCTCGGTCCCGCCTTGCTGGCCGACGCGATCGGAGATCTTCGGCTTCGAAAGCAGCGAAGTATCCTTTGGTGCTTCCACCGCCGAAGGCGACGACTTGAATAAGCCGCCAACAGCCGAGACCAGAGATTTGCCCCAAAGGATCGCAGCGCCGACCAGGACCAGCACGATGCCGACGGCGATCGCGCTCTTGAAAGGAAACGCCGCGGCTGAGCGCGCACGCTTCTTCGGCTCGCGGTCCGCTGCGGGGCGGGGACGTGGCGCCGGGGGGGGCGGCGCATAGCGCTCGGCTTCGGCGATGGATTCGTCATACGAATAAGGCGCCTCGGGATAGGCGCCCCGGTTATCCAAGCCCGGCTCGAGCCGGTCGAACTCCGGCGAGGGCACGTTGGCATAGGTTTTTCGCGCTGCTCGGTTGGCTTGTGCCGCGGCGCGGCCGAGATCGTCGGCGTCGGCGGCGATGTCGCGGAAACCGCGCATGCCCGGCGCCTGCGGTATGCCGTTGTCAGGGCCGCGGCGGGGCGCGCCTGAGCGCTCGCGAGTCGGCGGCAACTGCGCATCCTGCGCCGGGACCTGCGGGGGTTGCGGTTGCGCCCGCGGCACCTCTGCACGAAGCGTGCGCTGCGGGCGCTCTTCCTGTCCGAGCGACGCGTGTTCGTTTCGCGAAGCCGGCGGCGCGGGGGGGCGCGGCTGTGGTGCGGGCGGCGTTACGGAAGCCGGTGACGCCGATTCGGGGCGCATGCCGCCCCTAGTCGTGGCTCGGAACGCATCGCCGGCGCGGCCACCGCCAGCGCGCGAGGCCTCCCGGGCCCGCTGGGCGGCTTCGGACTCGACCTTCCGCACGGCCTCTTCCAGCGACAGCCGCTCGCGGGTGATTTCCGACTCGCTCAAGGGCGGCTGCACGCTGCGCAGCTGCGCGATCAGCGCGGAGCGCGCCCTTTCATAAAGCGCGCGGCGGCTCTCACCGGGAGCACTGGGATCCAGTCCGGCGATGGCACGGGCGATCAGCGGGTAGTAATCAGCCATCTCTACTCAACAATGCGGGCTTTCCGGTAATATCTCGTTAAGCCTCGAACGGGTTCAGGACCAGGATAGTATCCTCGCGTTCGGGGCTGGTGGAAAGCAAGGCGATTGGGCATCCCACCAGTTCTTCGACCCGGCGGACATATTTGATGGCCTGCGCCGGCAGATCCGCCCAGGAACGAGCGTTGGCGGTCGGCTCCTTCCAGCCTTCGATGGTCTCGTAGACCGGAGTCACCCGCGCCTGGGCGCCCTCGCCGGCCGGCAAATGGTCGATTTCCTTGCCGTCCAGCCGGTAGCCGACGCAGACTTTGATGGCGTCGAAACCGTCGAGAATATCAAGCTTGGTGAGGGCTAGCCCGTGGATGCCGCAGGTCCGCACGGTCTGGCGTACCAATATGGCGTCAAACCAGCCGCAGCGCCGCGGCCGGCCGGTATTGGTGCCGAATTCGCGGCCTCGCTCGCCAATTTTGCGGCCGATCTCGTTGTCCTGTTCCGTCGGAAACGGCCCCTGCCCGACCCGGGTGGTGTAGGCCTTGCAGATGCCCAGCACATAGCCGACCGCGCTTGGCCCCATCCCGGTACCTGTGGCGGCCTGCGCCGCCACAGTATTGGAGGAGGTGACATAAGGATAAGTGCCGTGGTCGACGTCGAGCAGCGCGCCCTGCGCACCCTCGAACAGAATGCGTTTGCCCTCGCGGCGCTTAGCGTCGAGCAGCCGCCACACCGTTTCGGCATAGGGCAGAAGCTGCGGCGCGAGCCGTGTCAGCTCTCGCAGGATTCCGGCGCCGTCGATCTCCTCCAGACTGAGCCCACGGCGCAGCGCATTGTGGTGCGCGAGCAGGCGGTCGATCTTGTAGGGCAGCGTGTCGAGATCGGCGAGGTCCATGAGCCTGATCGCGCGGCGGCCGACCTTGTCTTCATAGGCCGGCCCGATTCCGCGCCGCGTGGTGCCGATCGCAGTGATGGCGTTGGAGGATTCGCGTATCGCATCGAGATCGCGGTGCAAGGGCAGGATCAACGTGACGTTTTCGGCGACGCGCAGATTTGCCGGGCCGACGGCAACACCCTGTCCCCGAAGTTTTGAAACCTCATCGAGGAACGCCTGCGGATCGAACACCACGCCGTTGCCGATCACCGCGAGCTTCGAGGGTCGCAATACCCCTGAAGGTAGCAGCGCCAGCTTGTAGGTCACGCCGTTGATGACGAGGGTATGGCCGGCATTGTGGCCGCCCTGGAAGCGAACGACAATGTCGGCCTGCTCCGAGAGCCAGTCGACGATCTTGCCCTTCCCCTCGTCGCCCCACTGGGCGCCGACGACGACAACATTGGCCATTCGCGAATATTCCCTCTACAAAATCCAGGCGCGAGCACGATATGTTCGGAAAACCGGGAACCTTCCCCCGTCCGGGGGCATGCTTCCCGGATCATCTGCCCAGCCCAAATCACGGCCGCGGCCGCTCGCATGCGAGGCATTCAATCGGATAAAGGAAGCGGGCTACCGACGCAAGCAAAACGGTCGCTCTGCCAGGCTCAGAGAGGGCTTCAACTCATTGATATCCCCGAAAAATTTCTGGGCTACGTGATCGGCGACGGCTCACCTCAGCGCCCGACCAGATGACCGGTCCCTTGAACCTGATCACGGGCGCGGCTTCCCCTGCGGGGTCGAGAAACCAATATTCGACCATTGGGCGTTGGTATAGTTGCAATGCTGATCCAGGCGTTCTCGCTATCAGACCGGAGCGGCTCAAACCAGTTCGCTGCCAATTTGGCAGCAACCAATCCCACGATCGTGGCAGCGGCGCCGCCGGGCACGCGAGCGGCAACCGCCTCAGCGGAGCCTGCGGAAAAACTGAATGCCATCCGCTAGAAAGAATATCGCAAGGTTGATCCATCTTCCGCGCGGCATCGACCTGCCACCCATCAATCCGGATATTCGCTGGCAATCGGGCGGATGCTGAGGACATCGGAGAACTCGGACAATTCCTGCTCGGACACATCGTTGACTGTCACACGAAGCTGCATGATCGCCAGATCGATCAGGTGGACCGCAAAGGATGCTCCGGTGGAAACCACGATGTTGCGTTGCTCCATCAAGACCGGAATGACGTTGCGCAGACGGCGCGCACTGAGCTCATCCATATCGATGTCCTTTGGATGTTCGCGGCGAGGTCGCGACCAGCCAGTGGCGCGTGGTGACAGCATTGGCAAACAGTTCAATGGCTTTTGTCGTCAAGCTATGGACCGCCCGGGAGTCCGTGTTGTGCCGGCCGCGGCTCACGGAGGCATCGGTTAGGAACGTAACATGATGCCCCCGATGCCAGGCGTCGATCGCGGTTGCCAGACAGGCCTCCTCCGCCAGACCGCCGATCACGAAATGCTCGATCCGGGAAGCAACGTCTTCGAACAGCTGATTGGCATAGCAAGAAGGTTGCGGGCGTTCGAAAACCATATCGGAACGCTTCGGCTCGAACCCCTTGATCCATGCAGAATGCCCATCTCCTTCGGTTACGCCTGCGATCCCCGATGGTCTCGTGAATGCGATAGGCAAAACCAGATTTCGCGCGTGCCTGATCGCCAGTTCGCAATTCAGCATTGAACGTCTGAGGTCGGACGGGCGATCCTTAATCAGTTCTTCACGGTTTTTCTCTTGGAGATCGACCATGACCAGCAATCGACTATGCGACGCGCTGACGTAGCTTCGCAGATCGATGACGGAACTCATCGGACGCCTGCGGGCAGGCTGACGCCCCTGCTCGCGGATCTTTCGAGAATGCCCGGCGTTTCCCAATTACCTTCGGGACGGATCAGTACGTACGGATCATCGCTCAGCGTGATGCTTTGCGGATGCTTCTCGGTTTCCAGCTTGACCTCGACATAGTCGAAATCCGAAAATACCAGTTCACGCGCGCCCATGAGCCTGAAGCCGCGCTGCTCCCAAACCTTCAGGAAACGTTTCTGCGAATGAGCATACAGGACGCGGTAGCCCTTCTTGCGGCATAGCTCGATCGCAGCATCCAAAAGCCTGCCGGCCAGGCCCGAACCCCGGCCTTCGTGGCGGACCGCCAACCGCTCAAGCTTGGCAAACTCGGCGAAATAACGGATTCGCATGCAACCTACCGGCTCATCATCCTTGTGACAAATTAGGTGTGTCGCGGAAAAATCATTACCGTCGAACTCTTCCTCGAACGGGCAACGCTGTTCGCCCATGTAGATTGCTCCACGGATGGCGATCACGCGGGCCATTTCGTCCATCGTCCGAACCACGCGGACGGACACAGATTCCCGAGGAGCGTCCGCAGGCGCCGGAAGATCGCTTGAGCGGTCGAACATCTGCAGATGAGGGGCGAACAGCTCTTCGTAACGGGCTCCTGGCATGAAGCCCAACGGCTCCAGAACCCGAAGCCCCCCCTTGGTGATCGGCCGCGAATAGAGATTGACGCCGCGACAGAGGGGCGAAGAGATCTTCTCCAACACCAGCGGTATCGCCGCGGCGAGAGGGCCCTTGGCATGAATGGCCCACACATAGATCCCGGCCGGCCTTTCCGATTGCCGCGCGACAAAGCAAATTTCAGGATTGCGTGTATCGAGGCGGCCATCAATGAGCCGGCGCGTGCCTTCGTGTGTTAGCGGCAACACTGCAAGGAAACCCTCGCCCGCGGGCGAGGCGATGTTGAACCGATCTTTTCTCGCGATGGCCCAGAACACATCCGGATTGTGATTTGCGACCCTCTGGAAGATTTCACTCGAAGTCAGGCCTGGGATGTCAGGCCTCGCCCTGTCCATCAATGCGGCGATGCCGGCGGCGTCAACGTTAAAAATAACCATGCGCCTCGCCAGCTGCAGGGACGTCATCCGGTCGAGTGAATGGGCGGTTGATCGGCTCCCTCGGGCAGCTTCGGTCGCGGAGCTACGAATCAAATCGATATCGAATGCATTCATTGATCGTCTCTCGATTGTGTAATCTAGTTGCTTCTGCCATAGATAGACTCCGTACAATGGTGAGATGGGAGTCTTTTGTATGCACTCGCCTGAGCGCAGGGGTGCGCACACCGGCGCGCATGTCCCGGGGAGAATGTCAAACTGGGATTTGGTCAGGATTTTCCTGGAAGTGGCCAGGATAGGAAGTTTCCGAGCCGCGGCCGAACAATTGAATATGTCCGCAAACTTCCTCAGCAAGCGCATCGCATCTCTAGAACGTGCTTATCAAACCACGCTGATGACACGCCATGTGGACGGGGTGAGGCTGACCCCCGAAGGCCGGAAAGTGCTCGAGGCTGCGGAACGGATGGAGGAAGCCTCATTTGGGCTAGACCGTGCCCTTAGCCAGGGTACACCTGCGCTAAGTGGCGAGGTTCGGCTCGCCGTTACCGAGGGGCTGGGCACATTCTGGCTCACGCCACGGCTGGTCGAGTTTCAACGAGCCAATCCCGGCCTGTTGGTTGATCTGAAATGCGAAATGCGCTCGGCTGACGTACTCCGCCTTGAAGCTGACGTCGCCGTGCAGCTCGAGGAACCCGATAAGCCCGACCTGAAGAGAATCAAGATCGGGCGGCTTCACGTCATGCCATTCGTGAGTCCGTCCTACGTCGAAATTTATGGCATGCCGAAGGACGCCGAGGATATCCGCCAAAACCATCGAATTGTTGTCCAGAACGCAGACCAGACCCGATACAGGGAGATGTACGACAAATTTGGGCATCGCGAGCAACTCGGCTTCGTTGCGATGCGCAACAACGTAAGCACGGCCCATTTTTGGTCGATCGCAAAGGGCGCCGGCGTCGGCTGGTTGCCCACCTATGTGCCGGCGCTTGGCGACCCGCTGATTCCGCTCGATATCGGCATCAAATTTGAGCTTGATATTTGGCTCGCCTATCATCCAGACGCGAAGAAAATACCGCGGGTCAAGCAGCTGATCGAATGGACAGTCCAATCCTTCGACGGCCGCAAATATCCGTGGTTCAGCGATGAGTTTGTCCACCCCAAGGATTTGCAAAGCGCGTACAAAGACGCCCAGCCCTTAGTGAACCTGTTTGCAGGCTTCAAACGAGTATCCCGTCCAAAGGTACTGCGCATCTTTCCGGATCGCAAGAACGGGACTGCCCCATGACGAGCAACGCAAATAACGAACACATCGACCTGCTTGTGAAGGCAAGATGGCTCGCGATCGGGCTTTCGCAAGCTGATCTTTTCGAAGTTCTCGATGCGTCGTGCAAACAGACGCCGCGGGAGGGCAACGGTTCGAATCGAATGGACGCCGGACGCCTCATGCAAATTGCGGTGGCGCTTGACATCCCCTGTGATCTCTCGCGAAACCAGAGCGTTGCCGCGGCTCGGCAAGCCGCGGACCTTGCGCCGCCCGCCAATTCCAGTTCGTTATCTTTGCTGCTCGAACTGCGTCTGGTGCGGGCTTTCCACCGTATGGGGGACGATCGCACCAAGCTGATGCTGGTTCATCTCGCCGAACAGATTGTCAGGCGTCAGACTAACCGGGATGCGGACCCGAGCGGCGCCGGCTAGGCGCCTCCATCCTCGTGGAGCGCCGAGGATTGAGGACGCCGCCGCCGCCGGATCGGCAACCCGCAGCGCCGATCAAGCCGCGAGCGAAGCCCGCTCGGTGGACTTCAACCGGGCCGGCTTGCCGCCGGGTGGATGCCGCGGCGAATGGTCAAGGCTGGCGAGCGCTTCAAGGATCTCGTCGATGGAAACCTCCCGCCGGATCCCGGGTTTGGCGCGCAAGGATGGATTCGACGTCACCGCCGCCGCATCGGATGCCCAGGATGCCAGAATGGCCCTCTTCTCGGCTCGCGACATAGTTTCGTCAAGAAGCACATCCCGGGGATGATCGAATACCGAAGCGGGATGCAGAATTGCGCTGAGATCATAGATATTTTCATCATGGAAACGGTCTGGATCGCTCATATCGTCCTCCTGTACTCCTTTCGTTTTGGGACGGCCATCGACTTAGAAAAGCGCACGAACGACTTCAAGACCACCTGGGAAAAAAATTCCATCGGGACTTTCGCCGGCCAGGGAACTGGACGCACAGTCCGCGCACCGCCGGGTTTCGCGAAGAGTCGGAGCCCGCTGAAACCCGATTGGCCCCCACCAAATTTTGCCCAGATGTTTTCAAAACGGCTGAGGCGGTTGCCATGCGCACCAACTGCTGCCGCCCCGCGCATGGTCGCGATGCGTCCCGGGCCATTGAAACGGGAGCAAAACCCGTGTCTGACACCCAGGCCGGGAGACTTCCGGCCCGGATGCTGACGCCGGGCGGGGCCGCGGCGTTATGGATCGATGGACCAAGAAGCCGCTGCCAATGTCTGCTTTCGATCACGCCTCTGATACCGCCCGTTCCAGCAGCTGGCTTGCCAACCGGCCCTATCTGCTGCTCTCGTTCACCGCGCTTTGCTGGGCCGGCAATGCCATCGTCGGCCGCCTGGCCGCCGGGCACATTCCGCCGGTGACGCTGTCGTTCCTGCGTTGGTCGCTGGCCTTTCTGATTATTCTTCCCTTTGCCTGGAAGCATCTCAGGCGCGACTGGGGGGCGATCCGCGGCCACTTCGGAACCATGGTCGTGCTGTCGATCACCGGGATCGGCGCCTTCAACACCCTGCAATATTGGGCGCTCGAACATACCCAGGCACTCAACACGCTGTTGCTGCAATCGGCTGCACCGCTGTTCGTCGCCGGTTGGTCGCTGATCCTGCTCGGCGTCCGCCTGACGCTGGCGCAGGCCGGCGGGATCGCGCTGTCGCTGACAGGGGTGCTGGTGATCCTGCTGCACGGCGATTTTAGCGCCCTTGCCGGCATCGCGTTCAACGAGGGCGATCTCATCTTCACGGTGGCGATCCTGATCTTCGGACTGTATTCGGTGCTGACACTGAAGCGCCCGGCAATTCACGGCCTGTCGTTCGCAGGCTTCACCTTCGGCTGCGGCGCGGCCTGCCTGATCCCGCTGTGGATCTGGGAGCTGATGTCGCGCCCGGTGATGCGGCTGGATACGCCGAACCTCATGATGCTGTTCTACGTCGCGGTGTTTCCCTCCACCCTGGCCTATATGTGCTTTAATCGGGGCGTGCAGTTGATCGGCGCCAACCGCGCCGCGCCGTTTTTTCATGTCGTGCCGGTGTTCGGCGCCGCGATGGCAATGGTCTTTCTCGGCGAGCGCCCGCAAGCCTTTCACCTGATTGGCTTCGCGCTGGTGCTGACAGGCGTTTTCGTTGCCTCGCGGAAACCGGCCATGGCGAGCTAGTGTTTCGAGAACCTGGTGTGCAGGCCGTAATTGACGTTCTGACGAGGCGTTCCGGCGTTTGAAATTTCACGCCGGACGGCAGTATCGTCCTTCTGAATGGTTGGCTAAGTCCATCAGGCTGCCCTATAATGTCGCATCCGCATCCGGAAGCCCATCCATGCAGCAGCCGTTCGACCGCGCCGCCGAGGATCTCGGCAATTCGATCCATCTCGAACACGTCAACGTCCAGGTGCCCGACCAGCGTCTGGCCGCCCTGTTTTACGTCACAGGGCTCGGCCTCACGCGCGACCCCTATCTGATGGTGTCCGACAGCAATATGTGGGTCAATGTCGGCCGCAGCCAATTTCATCTGCCGAGCGGCCAGGCCCAGGTGCTGCGAGGCCACACCGGCATCGTCATCTCAGGCCGCAAAGCGCTCCTTGACCGGCTTGCAACTGTCGCCAACAGGCTGACCGGCACGGCGTTCGCGTTCACCGAGCATAACGACTATGTCGAGGCGCTATGTCCATGGGGCAACCGCGTGCGCTGCTATGAGCCGGACGCCACCCAGTTCGGACGTATCATGCTCGGCATTCCCTATGTCGAGTTCGACGTACCGCCAGGCACCGCGCCAGCTATCTGCGGCTTCTATCGGCAGATCCTGGGGATGCCCGCCGAACTTGGAAACGGCGACGGGACCGTGGCGGCCATCAAGGCGGGCAAAGGCCAGTATCTGCAATTTCGCGAGACCGACCGGCCGCAGCCGGAATACGACGGTCATCACGTGCAGATCTACATCACGAACTTCTCCGGTCCTTATCGGCTTCTATCAGAACGTGGCCTGATCTCCAGGGAAGACAATCAATACCAATATCGCTTCCGCGACATTATCGATCTCAACAGCGGCCGGCACCTGTTCACCTGTGAACACGAGATCCGCAGCGCCACCCACCCGATGTATCTGAGGCCGCTGATCAACCGAAATCCGGCGCAGAGCAACCGTACCTACGCCTCCGGTTACGACCAAGCGCATTGGTCGATGCAACCCGACCAGTACGACTGATCATGTCGATCGGCGCCGCGGCCGAGGGTGGGCGCCTGAACCACCGCCGCCGATTACTGACGACAACAGGGGAGCAGCATCGTGAACCTGCCGAAGCACCTGTTACCGACGACGGTGGTCGGCAGTTATCCGCAGCCGGAGTGGCTGGTGGATCGCGCCATGCTGTCGAAATCCGTCCCACGCACGCGCATGCACCAGATGTGGCGCGTTCCGGGAGAACATCTTGAAGAAGCCCAGGACGATGCGACCATCGTCGCCATCAGAGACATGGAGCGTGCCGGCATCGACATCGTAACCGACGGCGAAATCCGAAGGGAGAGCTACTCGAACCGTTTGGCCACTGCGCTCGATGGTATCGATGCCTACAAGCCTGCCATCATCGTGTCGCGGTCGGGACAGCCAACACCGGTACCCCGCGTCGTTGGCAGGGTTCGCCGACTGCATCCGGTCGAGTTGCGGGATATGGAGTTTCTTCGCCGCAATACGGACCGCGCGGCGAAAATAACCCTGCCGGGCCCCTTCACCATGAGTCAACAGGCCGAGGACGAGTTCTACGGCGACGGCGAAGCGCTGGCGATGGCGTTCGCCGAAGCCGTCAACGCGGAGGCACTGGACCTGCAAAAAGCCGGCGCCGACGTCATCCAGCTAGACGAACCCTGGGTGCGCCACGATCCCGACCTGGCCAGGCGCTACGCAGTGAAGGCCATCAACCGCGCGCTATGGGGAATCACGGTTCCGACCGTGGTTCATGTATGCTTCGGCTACGCCGCAGTGGTTCCGGGTTCGGCAAAGCCGGCCGGCTACTCCTTCCTGGCCGAACTTGCCGACACCAGCGCGGAGCAGATTTCAATCGAGGCGGCGCAACCCAGGCTCGATCTTGGCGTGCTCAGGGACTTGTCGTCGAAGAAGATCGTGCTTGGCGTGCTCGACCTCGCAAACCCGAAGATCGAAACCGCCGAAATCGTTGCCGACCGCATCCGACATGGCCTGAAGTATGTGGCCGCGGGGCGGCTTATTGCGGCGCCCGACTGCGGCATGAAATATCTGCCGCGCCACATCGCCTTCGGCAAGCTGAAGGCGATGTGCGAGGCCGCCGCGGCCGTGCGCAGGGAGATCAGCTAAACACCATCCGATAGCCGCGAGCGAACTGTCGAATTTCGATGCGGCGCGAATGGGAATGGCGCAGCTGGCCGTAAACGTATTTTGCGATGGCAGCAGTTGAATTTATATCCCGAACACAGCCACGGCGCGGATCGGTGACCCCGTGCCGTCGCGCCACTTCATGGGCAGGCCGATGAAGGTGAATGGCCCCTGGCCAAGCAGCGCCTCCAGATTGCACAGGCTCTCGATGTGGGTGATGTTGAGTTCGCCGCATGCCTTGTGAACCAGCGAATTGATCTTGCCCTCCGGCCCAGGCCGCATCGAATCAATGCCGAAATGCACGATGCCTTGTCCGGCCAGCCACTCGGTGGCGGCGACGTTGACGCCTGAATTGTCGGTGGCATATTCCTTGCGCGGAAACGTCCGATCGTGGTGGCCGGTGCACAAAAGCACCGTGCCGCCCTTCGGTACCCTCAGGCCGGATTGTTTCAACGCTCGATCGAGATCGGCCGGCGTGATTTCCGCGCGCGGCGCGATGTGGCGCAGATCGATGCAGATGCCCGGCACGATGCAATTCTCCAGCGGGTATTCATTCATTGGCTGGCCATGTTGGTTGAAATGCCGGGGCGCGTCGATGTGGGTGCCGGCGTGGTCGGGCATTGAAATAAACATCGAGGAAAGCCCGTGCACGTTGCCGGACTCGGCAAACGATTCTTCGTGGGTCTTCCAGACCCCGTGGATGACGGGAGGGTGGCCGGGATAGCTGGGGGTACGGTGATAGAGCTCACGACTGAGATCGACGATCTTCACGGGGGCCTCCAATGTTGCGGCGTCGCAAAACTCCGAGCAGCCGCGGCTTGATGTTGGCTTTCGCGACAAATGTCAAACCGAGCGCCGGCCGCCCGCTTTGGCCACCCGCGCGGCCATACACGCTGTAGGAGATATCGGCGAGCTGTCGTCCGACGTGCCCCGAACGGTCGCAGGGCAGTCGTCGGATAAAGGAGCCGTGTGGTTGTGTCTGACGCCCGTGCCACACTGACGCGAGGTTTCGCGTTGAAATGAATGTCTGTCTAAACCCACGCAGGTTCGCTGTAGAGCTGGGCTTGAGCCAAATTCCAGACATATCACGGCCGAATTTGATAAACGGCATGGGCCCATCGCATCATCATGAGCAAGCGCCGACGACCGCTGTTTTTGGCACTTTGACGATCGTCGCCGACGCTGGATACTTTATCCTGTTATGACGACGCATCGTGAAATCTATCGCGATTTCATCCATTAATTAGCCAAGTTCAGCAGTCAGCATCTGCACGACAGGGTGATCGGCAGGCAACTGCCGATATCAAGGAGTAAGCGTCATCGCGCAAGCGCGTCGACGAAATTATGCAAGCCATTTCGGCGGTCACGGCTACTCGGGAGCGCCAGCTATTTTTCATGCAATCAAGCGTTTCATGCACGCAGAGAATGTAGCGATGGATGAACCGGTGAGTACGCCGTCCTACCGGCCACCCTCCTCAAGCTTCGCCCCCAGAGTGCCGCTTGCGAAGAGCAAACTTCGAATTCGAAATTGGTCCGATCGATCATTCCGCAGTTGAGAACTTAGTGTCTCCTTAAAAAGATGAGCAAGGTGAACAAATGAATCTGTCGAGCCCCCGAGCGGGGAAACGATTAGTACGCAATAGGCGCGATTCTGACTTCGAATTAGGAGGACGCACTGATGTCCGTTAGGACTTGCAGAGATCTATCGTATCGCACGGCCATGACATTTTGGACCGTGCTCGTCGCAGTTTTGATCATGACGTTGGTCCCCTGCAGCCCGGGTTTTGCGACACCGCGCCGTATCCTGAAATCTCCGCCGCCTTCGGCTGCGATCTCGAACGAGGCGGCAATTCGGGATCAGGTCAATGCTTGGACAGTGGGCCTGGCCGGCGGCCTGCTGGAGGGCGCCCCGATCCGTTTCGCCACCGAGATCGCACGTGTCGTCGATGATGGCGGCTCCATGCACGTGTTTCCGATCGTAACCCGCGGCCCGACGGAGAACGTCAATGATCTCCTGTATCTCAAGGGAGTTGATGTCGCCGTCATCAACAGTGACTCGCTCGAGGAGTACAAGTCGCAAGTGCCGCAGATTCAACAGCGCATTACCTATATAATGAGCCTGTTTCCTTCCGAATTGCACATCTTCGTTCGGCCGGAGATCAAATCGCTTTCGGATTTGGCCGGCAAGAAGGTCAACTTCAATACGCAGGGCACCGCCGCAGCCTATTCAGGACCGCTGATCTTCAGCCGCCTCGGCATCGAGGTCGAGAAGACTTTCATCCCGCACCCCGTGGCGCTGGAGCAAATGAAACGCGGAGACATTGCCGCCGTCGTCTTCATTACTTCGAAGCCCGTCGATGCGTTCGTCAAGGGAAAATGGGAGGAGGGCTTCAAATTCCTGCCTGTCGAATATTCCTCGAAATTCAACGATTACTATCTGCCCTCGTTTATCGACTCGACCGATTATCCCAATCTGGTCGCCAAAGGCGAGCGGATCGCAACGATCGCGGTCCCCACTATCCTGGCTTCGTTCAACTGGCGTAACGACTCGCCGCGCTATCCTCGAGTCAAACGATTCGTCGACGAGCTCTTCAGCCGGGTGGACAAATTGCAATCGCCGGGCTTCGACCCAAGATGGAAGGACGTTAATCTGACCACGAAAGTCCCCGGATTGCAGCGCTTTCAAGCGGTTCAGGAATGGCTTGATCGCGCAAGCAACGCCAAGCAGCTTGGGAACCCCTGATGCGTGCGCTGATATTCGTCATCGTTATCGCGGGAGTGGGCGGCCCGGTTTGCGCTCAACCGGGGAGCCAGGGCCCTCAAAGCCTGGAGGCATGCTTCCAGTCAGCCCGCGATACCGACCCAATCTGCTCTAACCCCAAGAACGATCCGGCTCAGCGCTTGGAGTGTTTCCAGAACGCGCGCACTGCGCTGCTGCAATGCATGGAAAGGGCCTCGCATGCGGCGTCTGCGGTTCCAGACCTCCCCACCGGCACCGCGTCACCGGAGCCATCCAAAGCAGCGCGACCGCCGACGGAGAGGCCTGCCAAAGTGGTGGATGCGCCTGCGAAGCGCGCTGATGCTCCTGCAAAACAAATGAATGCTCCCGCAAAGCAGGCGAACACTCCTGCGATACCGACCGACGCTCCTGCGGCGCAGGCGGATGCTCCTGCTAAACCGGTGGCCCCTCCTGAAAAGCAGGCCATCGCTCCACCTACAAGGCCGATGGACGCACCTGCCAAGCAGGAGAGCGCTCCTGTGACCGACGCTCCTGCAACGCCGGCGCCTCCTCCTGAAAAGCAAGCCGTCGCTCCACCTACAAAGCCGATGGACGCACCTGCCAAGCAGGTGAATGCTCCTGCGATGCCGACTGACGCTCCTGCCAACCGGGCGGACGCTCCCGCAACGCCGGTGACCCCTCCTGAAAAGCAGGCCGTCGCTCCTCCTACAAAGCCGATGGATGCACCTGCCAAGCAGGTGAATGCTCCTGCGATCCCGACCGACGCTCCTGCCAACCGGGCGGAGGCTGCTGCAAGGCCGGCGCCGCTTCCTGAAAAGCAGGCCATCGCTCCTCGTGCAAATCCGGTCGATGCTCTCGCAAACCAGGCGGGCGGTCCCGCAAAGCAGGCAGACTGGATTGTGAGTGAAACAACTTCACCGGTAGATTTCGGGCCGCTCATCACCGCGGTCATCCATTCAACGTCCGGGCCGAATACGCTGGCCGTTCGCTGTCGTGGACTGCGCACCGAACTTTTGCTGCGCACGGAGCAGGCATGGCGTTCGTCGCCGAGCGGTGAAATCCTGATTGCCTATCAAATCAACGATCAGGCCGCGGTCAGACTGGCCTGGGCTCTGTCACCGGATGGAAAGACAGCCAGTTATAAGCAGGATGCCATCGATCTTCTGCAGTCCTTGCCGGAAGGCGCACGGCTGAAGATCAGCGTATTCGACGGAGGGGGCTCCGGCCACGATGCCGCTTTCCAGCTGACCGGACTGGATGAGATCCGAAAGAAGCTCGCAACCGTCTGCAAAAGGAAGCCATCAGGGGAAATTTCTTTCCGGAAGCCCTAAGTCAGGCAAATCGAGGCGGTCGACATTTTCAGGGCCGGATGTAGCTCCAGCCCTGCTCCTGCAGTTCCATCAGTCGTACGACGCCGGAGGGGACGAGTACCGCTTCGGACAACACGTCAATCGGATGTCCCTCCTTTTTCTCCATGTTTGTCTTGGTATTGTTGCACGCGGAAAACTGAACCTTGCTGGGGAATGCCAGATCCTTGAAGCTCTTGATGCGGTCCTGCACCGGCGAAGTATCGGCACGCAGCATGTTCAGGCCGGGGCCATAGGCGACGACATCGACATTTACGTCCTCGCCCTTGGCTCGATAATACTCGATCACATTGGTGGCATTATTCAGCGCGAGGTTCATGACCGCTGGATCGTTCTGATCGACTTGAATGAGCAGCCGATGCTGTTCCATGGAACTGTGCCGCTTCGCAGCGCGCGCTGAAACCACCGGCAGAAGGGATACCGAAACAATCGCTACGAATGCCGCCCGCACAAACCAATTCATACTGAACTCCTCTGGAGAAAAATGCTCCTTCAAAAAGCGAACCAGAGTGCCGTTCCTCACGTCAACAAGAATATCAGCCGCACCTAACTAAAAACGGCCGCAGTTCTGTGCAACGCCGACTCGCTTCTCGAGATCGGACAAGCAACCCCTGCGATCTGATGCATCGGCTGGCTCGTTCTACAGGCGCTAATTGCGCCGTGGAGTGCTGTCGTCGCACAGGCTATGCGCCGGTTCTGGCCGGTGTGATGATCCCACCAAAAGACCTCGACCTCAGGCGACGTTCCGGCAGTCGCCCAGCGTTTCGCGGCTCAGGCGGCGCAGAGTTTGATCAGGAAATCATCGACCGTGCGAAGCGGTGTTTGCGACTGGTCGTCGAGTTCACGGACGTCGACGCGTTCATCCGAGGCCGCCGCACCGGTAGCTGCCGCCGTCGTGGAGACGCCCCCAAGGTGGACGCTGATCTGGCTTGATCCGGCCGCGACCAACTGAATATTTGCGGGCGATCTCCCGGGTCGCGACCCTCCTGCTGATGGATCGCAGTCAATCTGCAGGCAGTGATCTCGCTTCTGAATCTGATCGATCCGGTCATCCAGCATCTCGCGCTGCATCAAATATCCGGCGAGAACGCCCGCGACGCAGACGCCAAATCATGTAGCGATGTCAAGAATTCCGGGTTTGGCAGCCATCGCTAGCCTGTTCAGCTTCACCTGAAACTGCGGAGAAATATCCCGAGGGGCGATTGGCGGAATGGTTAACGAAATGATAGGGTGAACGTATTTGGCGCTCGGTTGCGCCAGCCCCATAGCAGTACCTGGATGGACCGGCTCGTTTTGCGGCAATCGGGATGGCCGGAGGCGTTACACCGACGCGATGATATCGAGGCAACGGCGGCGGGTCGCGGCCACAACACCGAACTGTCAAATCGGGAGGGAGAGACAAAATGCCGAACTTCAAGGTGGTGACGCCGAAAGGCGCCAGCTTCACGGTCGCCGGCGGCGGCTATGCCTTTGAAAAAGAGGCGCTCGATCCAATCGGCGCCGAGATCGTCGAGGCCCCCGCCAACGAGGCGGAATTCATCGCCGCCGCGAGGAGCGCCGATGCCATCTATGCCAAGGGCATACCGATCTCCAAGACCATCATCGACGCCCTCGAAAACTGCAAGGTGATCACGCTCGGCAGCGTCGGCGTCGACAGCGTCGACGTCAAGGCGGCCACCGCGCGCGGGATCCCCGTCACCAACATTCCCGACACCTTCATCGAGGAAGTCGCCGACCATGCCATGATGCTGCTGCTGGCCGGCTTTCGCCGCCTGGTGACCCAGGACCGGATGGTGCGCGAGGGCCGCTGGACAGAAGGCCGCCCGGCGCTGCTCAAGCTCCCCCGGCTGATGGGGCAAACGCTCGGCTTCATCTCGTTCGGCCGGGTGGCGCGTGCTGTTGCCAAGCGGGCAGCGCCATTCGGCCTGCGGATGATGGCCTATGATCCCTTCATCTCCGAGACCTTGATTTCTGACCAGGGCGTGCTTCCGGCAACCCTCTCGGAAGTGCTGTCGCAGTCTGATTTCGTCTCGATGCACGCACCGGCCCGGCCCGAGGTCCACCAGATGCTCGGCGAAACCCATTTCAGGCAAATGAAGCCAAGCGCGATCTTCATCAATACCGGGCGCGGCACGACCGTGAATGAGGAGGCGCTGATCAGGGCGCTGCAGGAGGGCTGGATCGCGCACGCCGCCCTCGACGTGTTGGAAAAGGAACCGCCGTCCCACAACAACCCGATGTTGGGCATGGAGAACGTCACCCTGACGGCCCATGTCGCCTCGGCATCGGCGCGCTTTGACGAGGCGCGGAAGCGTCGCGTCGGATATGAGTTGTCGCTGGTTCTCTCCGGGATGTGGCCGGTAAGTTGCGTCAATCCTTCGGTGCTGCAGAATAGCTCGCTTCGGCGCTGGCAACCTGTCAGCATGGAGCGCGGCCCCAACAGTTAGGCACGAGCCAAGGTATCGGCGAGCAACGCCGGACCGGACATCAGGGAGGATATCATGAACAGCGTGATCACGCGCCGTTGCGCGTTGGGTTTGGGACTTTCCACGGTGGTACTGGTCGCGACCCGCGGATCGGCGCAACCGGGCGCGTCCGCCATCAAGGTCGCCGACGTCCCGGCACCCGCGCTGGCGATCGAAAAGAGCGCCAGCCTGCGCATGCTTCGACCGGTGCGTTTCGTGCAGCCCGACGAGGATGTGTTTCGGACCAATGCGGCGCGCTTCACCGAAAAGACCGGCGTCCCGGTCAAAGTCGATTTCGTAGGCTGGGAGGACATCAACCAGCAGACCGCGGTGACGTCGAACAGCGGTGCCGGACCGGATATCATTATCGGCTTCTCGGATGCGCCGCACATCTATGCCGACAAGCTGGTCGAACTGACCGACGTCGCCGCTTATCTCGGCAAGCGCTATGGCGGCTGGATGTTTCTCGCGGAGAAATATGGCAGGCGTTACCGGAGCGATGCGTGGATCGGGCTGCCGTTCGGTGCCAGCGGAGGCCCGCTGGTGTACCGCAAGTCGATGGTCCAGGCCGCCGGCTATCAGCGGGTTCCGGATGATCATGCCGGCCTGCTGGAGCTTTGCCGCAAGCTGCAAAAGGTCGGAAAGCCGGCCGGCTTCGCGCTCGGCAACGCGGTCGGCGACGGCAACGGGTTTGCCAGCTGGCTGTTGTGGTCACACGGTGCCGCGCTGCTCGACGAGGAAGGCAACGTCATCATCAACAGCAAGGAGACCATCGCCGCGCTCAATTATCTCAAGCAGCTTTATCCGACCTTCATTGCCGGGACGACCTCCTGGAACGACGTCAGCAACAATCGCGCCTACTCGGCCGAGGACATCTCGCTGACCTCGAACGGGGTCTCGCTGTATTTTTCGCTGAGGAACGATCCCGCCACCAAGCCGATCGCCGACGATACCGAACATCAGTTCATGCCGCAGGGACTTGCCAAGACATCGCCGATGTCCGGACTCACCCTGAACGCGATGGTGTTCAGGCACAGTCCATATCCCAACGCCGCCAAGGCATTCCTGCAGTTCATGCTGGAGCACGAGCAATATGAGGCCTGGATCAACGCCAATAATGGCTATTGGGCGCATCCGCTCAACGCCTATGCGGATTGCGCGGTGTGGTCGGGAGATCCCAAGGTCAGGATCTTCAAGGACACAATGGCCAATCAATACTGGAATGGATACAAGGGACCGATTTCAGTGGCCAGCGGCGCCGTCAATGCGGATTACGTGCTGGTGCAGATGTGCGCATCGGTCGCCACCGATGCTGCAACGCCCGAGGCAGCGGCCGCCGAAGCCGAGCGCCGCGCCAGGCGATATTTTCGTCGGTAGCGGCATCCACAGCGCCATTGTGGCCCACGGCTCGCCCCAAGGCGCGCCTCGTTTCGGACCGCTGGGAGGACAATATGTCTCTGACAACGGCGCTGCCTCGACGTTCAAACCAGTTTCAGCCGGGCCGGTTGACACGGCTGTTCGACCACAAGCCATTTCTCATCTTCATCTGCCTGACGCCCGCGATCGGTCTGTTGCTGGTATTCCTGACCTATCCGCTGGGGCTCGGCATCTGGCTGGCCTTCACCGACTCGACGGTCGGCCACCGCGGGGTCTATGTCGGTCTGGAAAATTTCCAGTATCTGCTGAGCGATCCGATCTGGTGGAACGCGGTTTTTTTCAGCATCTTCTATACGGCCGTCGCCACCTTCGGAAAATTCGCGCTGGGCTTCTGGCTGGCCTTGCTCTTGAACAACCACTTTCCGTTCAAAAGCCTCCTGCGCGCCATCGTCCTTTTGCCCTGGATCGTGCCGACTGTGCTGTCGGCCCTGGCCTTCTGGTGGATTTACGATCCACAATTCTCGATCATTTCATATCTCCTGGTGGACGTGCTGCATATCCGTACCAGCAACATCGACTTCCTCGGCACGGCATGGCCGGCGCGCTTCTCGCTGATCGCCGCCAATATATGGCGTGGCATTCCCTTCGTGGCGATTTCGCTGCTGGCCGGCCTGCAGACCATTTCGCCCTCGCTCTATGAGGCGGCCATGCTCGATGGCGCCAGCGCCTGGCAGCGATTTCACTACATCACCTTGCCCATGATGATGCCGATCCTGGCGATCGTGATGACGTTCTCGATCATCTTCACCTTCACCGATTTCCAGCTGGTCTATGCCATCACCCGCGGTGGTCCGGTCAACTCCACCCACCTGCTGGCGACATTGGCGTTCCAACGCGGCATCGCCGGCGGCGAACTCGGCGAGGGCGCGGCGATCGCGGTGTCGATGGTACCGTTCCTGGTATTCGCGACGCTGTTCAGCTATTTCGGCCTCGCCCGGCGCAAGTGGCAGCAGGGAGCGAGCAATGACTGAGCTGCTGGCGGCCTCCGCCAAGTCGAGCAATGTGACAAGAGCCACGCCCGAAACCATGCATTGGGATTCGCGAGCGCGGCGGAGCATGACAATCTATCTGCCGCTATCGTGCTTCGTGCTGATCCTCCTGTTTCCGTTCTACTGGATGACGATCACCTCCTTCAAACCAAACGCGGAGCTGTTCAACTACAAGGCTCATAATCCGTTCTGGATTTCCTCGCCGACGCTCGCCCATATCAAGCATCTGCTATTCGAGACCGCCTATCCGCACTGGCTCCTGACGACGATGTCGGTCGCCATCGGTGCCACCTTCCTCTCGCTATTTGCCAGCACGCTCGCAGCCTATGCGATTGAGCGGCTGCGCTTCAGAGGCAGCCGTTATGTCGGCCTCGGCATCTATCTGGCCTATCTGGTACCGCCATCGATCCTTTTCATTCCGCTGGCGACGGTGGTCGTGCAGTTTGGACTATTCGACAGCCCGCTGGCGTTGATTCTGGTTTATCCGACCTTCCTGGTGCCGTTCTGCACCTGGCTCCTGATCGGCTATTTCAAATCGATCCCCTACGAGCTGGAGGAGTGCGCGCTGGTCGATGGCGCCACCCGGCTGCAGATTCTTCGGCGGATCACCCTGCCGTTGGCTATCCCCGGACTGATCTCGGCGGGTATTTTCAGCTTCACGTTGTCGTGGAACGAATTCATCTATGCGCTAGCCTTCATCCAGAGCAGTGCCAACAAGACCGTTCCAGTCGCCATCCTGACCGAACTTGTGTCGGGAGACGTCTATCAGTGGGGAGCGCTGATGGCGGGTTCCCTGCTTGGCTCGCTGCCGGTCGCAATCTTTTATTCGCTGTTTGTGGATTACTACGTTTCGTCACTGACGGGCGCGGTCAAGGAATAAACGCACATCAGCCCCCCGATAATATCACGATGGCCTTGTCCTTGGGCCAGCGCACGCGCCAAGCAAATGAAATGTCCTTGACCTCGCCGGGTTTCGCCTCGAAGGTCCACTGAAGCACGCCGCGCTTTTGCCGAACATTGGTCGTTGTGGGCGGCGTGGTCAATGGCAACATTTCGACCTGGATCTCCTCATTTTCGCTGACTGGCAATTGATCCTCGATCGAAATCCGGATCGGTAAATCGTGGCCATTGCGCACGGTGGTCTTGAACGCCTGCTCGTCGGTCTTCGAAGTCGCCACGACCAAACCCGCGGATCCCTCGTTACGTCTAACCACGGACCGCTCGATCCCGACCTTGTCGTCGGCGTCAAATCCAAGTTGCACGGTTTCGCCCGCGCTCGCCAAGGCTAATCTGCCGCGACCGACAAACGCGCCGTCGCGGTAGAGTTCGACCTGGCCCGGCAACAACGGCGCATCTTCGCCCTGCTTGAAACTGGCCTCGAGAAATGCCGTTGGATCCACGGCCGGCGCGGAACGGATGGCAAGCTCGGGCGTAATCGTCGCGGCGGCAATACGCAGGCTCTTGCCTCCCTCGCTCGCGCCGAGGCTGACGCGCCCCGGGATCTTGAACGTCACCTGGAAACCCTCAATGTCGGCCACGGCCTGTTGCTCGTCCACCTTCTGGTTCGCGGACCCAAAACTGGATCCCGCTCCAAAGTGGAACTGCCGCGACCGCGCGTCCGTGGGCACGCTCGCGGGTACACTCACGGCCGTTTTCGGTGGGGCAGGCGGATATTGCACGATCAAAGAGTCCAGATCGGGTGCATTTCCCCGCGGGCGGCGCGCACCGTCGAGACGGCCAGCGCGACCTCTGGCCAGTCTTCTCCCGTATTCTGGGTGATTTCGGCCCGGCGCACCAGTTCGAGCTGGGGCTTGCGGTCTTTCGCGCCGGTGTCGAGCCGGGCATCATAAAGCGGGGTCCAGCGTGCATTGCGTACGGCATAGGTTACCCGCAGCATCGCCTTGGTTGCGGCCGCGGCGGTGAGATCGATCCGGATCTCGAGCTTGCTCGGCGGCTTGATCGCGCGATCCGATTCCAGTCGCGCGATCTCTCGGTCGATGTTGCGTTGCAGGCGTTCCGCGTCGCGGATAGCCTTGTCCGCGATTGCGACTTCCTCGGCGACGGCGGCAAAGGCGGTGCGCCATTCGGCGATCGGGCGCGCCTCCCCTTTGTCGCCTATTCCCGCCGGAGAGGCTTCGGCAAACCGCTCGGCAAATTTGCGTCGCGCGGTGGCCGCGTCAATATCGCCTTGCAAGTTGGCGCGCTCGTCCTTGAGCACCTCGATGCGCTTGTCGAGCTCAGGCAGATTGACCGGAGGCGCAGCACGAGGCGGCCTCGTATCGATCGCGCCGATGGTAAGCTTTGCGTCCGCCTCACCCTCGACGCGCAGCGAGGATGCATCGAGCGCCAGCGGGAAATCCCGCGCCACCAGCGTATTGTCGCCGGCCGGAAGATCGAGCTCGATGATGCGGGTCACGCTGGCGCCGTCAGGATAGACGGTAACCCCATCGACCGCTGACGTTACATCGAGATCGGCCGCCTGCGCCGGTACCACGGCGAGCCCCGCGACAATTACCAGGCTGCTCGCGGCAAGGCTGTTGACCAGATGATACATGATTTTTCTCCCGCGCGGTTGGCCCCGCAATGGAGCTCCGTGACAGAAGAAATGGTTCGATTGAGGGTTACCGCAAGGCACCGCCGCGGCGGCGCGGATTTTCCGAAAGCAGCCACCGGGGAAAATAGCGCTCCGTTGACGGCTCTTCGGGAATGTGAAGGCCCAAGGCCGCGGCTTTGGGCACTTTCAATCGGCGACCTGGCGCCTCAGAACATCAGCGCCTTGGCCTGCTTTACCTGGGGCAGCGCCTGTATCTTGGCCAGCACCTCGGCGGGTACCGCGCCGTCGACCTCGACCAGCGCGATGGCGTCGCCGCCCTGCTTCACACGCCCGAGATGAAAGGTCGCGATGTTGATTTCGGCGTCGCCAAGCAGGCCAGCGAAGTGCCCGATGAAGCCCGGCTTATCCTCATTGGTGACATAGATCATCGACTTGCCGAATTCGGCATCAACGCGGATACCCTTGATGTCGACCAGCCGCGGCTTGCCGTCGGCATACACCGTGCCGGACACCGAACGCTCCTGTAGTTCGGTGGTGACCGCGACCGTGATCAGGCCTTCGTAATCGCTCTGCGCCGCGCGCACGATCTCGTCGACCACCATGCCGCGCTCCTTGGCCACCACCGGCGCGGAGACGACATTGACGTCGCCCAGCATCGGTCGCAGCAGGCCCGACAGCACCGCCGAGGTCAGCGCCTTGATCTTCATCTCGGCGACGTGACCCTCATAGGTGATCTGCACCTTGGAGATGCCGGTCTCGGTCAATTGACCGGCGAATGAGCCGAGTTTTTCGGCCAATTCGATGAACGGTTTCAGCTTGGGCGCCTCTTCGGCCGTGATCGACGGAAAGTTGACGGCGTTGGAGATCGCCCCGGTCAGGAGATAGTCCGACATCTGCTCGGCGACCTGCAGCGCGACGTTTTCCTGCGCTTCGGTAGTGGATGCGCCAAGATGCGGGGTGCAGATCACGTTGGGATGGCCAAAAAGCACATTGGTGGTGGCCGGCTCCTCGATGAAGACGTCGAACGCCGCACCCGCGACATGCTTGGAATTGAGGGCATCCACCAACGCCTGCTCGTCGACCAGGCCGCCGCGGGCGCAATTGATGATGCGCACGCCCTGCTTCATCTTGGCGAGCGCCGGCGCGTCGATGATGTTGCGGGTCTTGTCGGTCAGGGGCGTATGCAGGGTGATGAAATCGGCGCGTTTGAAGAGTTCGTCAAGCTCGACCTTTTCGACCCCGATGTCCTTGGCGCGCTCTGCCGAAAGGAAGGGATCGAACGCGATCACCTTCATGCGCAGGCCAAGCGCGCGATCGGCGACGATCGAGCCGATATTGCCGCAGCCGATCACGCCGAGCGTCTTGGCGGTGATCTCGACGCCCATGAAGCGGTTCTTCTCCCACTTGCCGGCCTGGGTCGAAGCATCGGCCTGCGGAATTTCGCGCGCTAGCGCCAGCATCAGGGTGATCGCATGTTCCGCCGTGGTGATCGAATTGCCGAACGGCGTGTTCATCACGATGATACCCTTGGCGGTTGCCGCCGGTATCTCCACATTGTCGACGCCGATTCCAGCGCGACCGATCACCTTCAGCCGCGTCGCCTTTGCCAGGATTTTCGCGGTCGCCTTGGTCGCGGAGCGGATCGCCAGCCCGTCATAATGGCCGATGATCTCGGCGAGCTTGTCCTTGTCCTTGCCGAGATTGGGCTGGAAGTCGACGTCGATCCCGCGATCCCTGAAGATCTGCACGGCAGCGGGCGACAAGGCATCGGAAATGAGAACCTTGGGTTTTGTCATTTGAGTTTCCCTTTTCGGAAAAGCGATTAAGTCGTCGTGCCGGCCGCAGCGCGATTAGGCGCGAAGTGCCAAGGCGCTCGCTCCCGATGGTGTTGTGGGTCCCGGGTTCTGCGCGGCAGAGGGCCGCTTGCCCGGGAAGACGAGTGAGACAGTTACGCGGCCTTGGCGAGCGAGGCCTTGGTCTCGGCAAAGGCCCAGTCGAGCCATTGCGTCAGGATCTCGACGTCATTGGCTTCGACCGTCGCCCCGCACCAGATCCGAAGACCGGGCGGCGCGTCGCGATAGGCGCCGATATCGTAGCCAGCGCCCTCCTTCTCGACCATGGCGACGAGTTTCTTGGCAAAATCGGCCTGCGCCTCGGGGGTGAGCGCTGTGATCGAAGGATCGACCACCTTCATGCATACCGAGGTATTGGAGCGGATGGCGGGATTCTTGGCCAGGAAATCGATCCACGGCGTTTTGGCCTTCCAGTCGGCGAGCACCTTGGCATTGGCATCGGCACGCGCGATCAGCGCCTTGAGGCCACCGACCGACTTCGCCCAGTTCAAAGCGTCGAGATAATCCTCCACGCACAGCATCGACGGCGTGTTGATGGTCTCACCTTCGAAGATACCGGCGTTGAGCTTGCCGCCCTTGGTCATGCGGAAGATTTTCGGCAGCGGCCATGGCGGCGCGTAGCTCTCGAGCCGCGCTACCGCGCGCGGAGAAAGCACCAACATGCCGTGCGCCGCCTCGCCACCCAGCGCCTTTTGCCAGGAGAACGTCACCACGTCGAGCTTGGCCCAGTCCAGCGGTTGCGCGAACGCCCCCGAGGTCGCATCGCAAATGGTGAGACCCTCGCGATTCCCGCTGATCCAGTCGGCATTGGGAACGCGCACGCCCGAGGTCGTGCCGTTCCAGGTGAAGACGATGTCGGAGGCCGGATCGGCCTTGCCCAGGTCCGGAATATCGCCATAGCCGGCATGCAGCCGGGTGACGTCCTTGAGCTTCAATTCCTTGATGACATCGCTGACCCAGCCCTCGCCAAAGGATTCCCAGGCAATCGTGGTCACCGGTCGCGCGCCAAGCAGCGACCACAGCGCCATCTCAACCGCGCCGGTGTCGGACGCCGGCACGATGCCTATTCGGTAACCCTCCGGCACTTCAAGCACCTCGCGCGTCAGATCGATCGCGAGCTTCAGCTTGGCCTTGCCGATTTTCGCGCGGTGCGAACGGCCAAGTGCGGCATCTCGGAGGTTTTGTGGGCTCCAGCCGGGGCGCTTGGCACAGGGGCCGGATGAAAAATGCGGCACTTCAGGCCGCATCGCGGGCTTTGCTGCAGTCATGCTCTATCCTTCCAGATAGCAAGCCTCCCGTTGGGGGGAGGTGTCCCGGCGCGGTGGATAAGGGAAACACCGGGAATCGTCAAGGCGCTTTCTGGCAATCAAGTTCGACCGCTACGAGCCCCCTACCCCTTGAGCTGCACGACGGTATAGGAAGGCGTCAGCACGGAGTCGAGATAGGGCCCCATCAGCGTCGAGAAGAACTGCAGCGTGTGGCTATAGGTGGCGGTGACAATCACTCCCGACTGTCCGTTGGAGAGCGCGGCCTGCGCGGCCGATGTCTGGCTGGCGCTCAGTGTCGCCCCGCTGGGCGCGCAGTAGACGACGGTCGGGGTCGTTCCCGACATCAAGACCTGGAACACTTGAAATGAGAGAGAGCTCACCGTCAATTGCGGAACAATATTCGAAATAAACTGCGAGGTCATGTAACTGCTGGCTTCGGTACCGCAGGTCCCTGTGGGATTGTCGGAGCAGTCGGCATACACGATAGCAATCTGGGTGGCGACGCGGTTGGTGGCGTTATAGACCTGAAACAGCCGTCCGCATTCGACGACACTGGCCATCATCATGATCAGGACCGGGGCGATGAAGGCGAATTCTATCGCCGCCGTCGCAGAGCAGGACCGGATGAAAGACAGCAGCCGCTCGCGCATCGCTCAGGTACCCTGCCGCCGCACCAGCGCGCTGGAATAGATCGTGCTCAAGCCGCCCAGCCCGGGAGCCAGCGTGATGACAGTGGATTGGGCGCGCAGAGCCAGCGTGCTGGTGGTCGTTCCGTAATCGACGGTCCCATCGACAATGGGCACGGTGGCGCCGGAAAGACTGTTCTGCTGCCGGATTTCGACCGACAGGGTGGAGTTATTTGATATTATCGCTCCGGCGCCGCTGACCACGCTGCTCTTCAGCGCCGACGCATCGAGCAGCGTCGCGGTCGTTCCGGTGGTGAAGTTGTTGCGCAATGTCGTGGCCGTCGCGGCCACGCCACTGTCCAGCGCGGATTGCGCCATGTAGAAGATGCCGACCTGGGTGACCGCCATCAGCAACAGAAAGAACGGTGCCGCAAGGATGGCGAATTCCACCGCCGAGGCGGCGCGGCGATCGCGGATGAAGCCCCGGATCAGGCCTGCGCGCTTGCTGCGGTGGACCATGGCGCTAGTCCGGCGTGAGAGGATCGGCCGTGATCGTGAAGCCGGTAAAGGAGAGGGTAGACCCCGGCTGCGGCGAGGGAACGGGGATGGTGACGGCGCCTGACGGCGGGCTCGACATATAGGGGCTGCCGAGCGCGGTGATCTGAACGTCGTCGACAATGCCACCGGCGCCATCGGCCGTGCCAAGCGCAGCCAGGGTTAGCCAGTACCAAGCGGCTTTCTCGATGAAGATTGTCGCTGTTCGCGTTTGCGACGTTGCAGAGTAGCTGCACACATCCAGCAGCGAGACTGTCGATGGCGACGTTGTGCTGTTGGGCGGAACGGTCGGCGTTGTCGTCACCGTCCCGCTCGGGTTGGTGTAGCTGGTGGTCGAGCCGAGCGAATTTCCGGTATCGGGCGTACTGGCCATCTGGGCATGGGACATCAGCATGGCTACGGCGTTGGTATCATAATTCACTGTCCCCATTGACGCACCGATGTTCCAGAGTTTGCCGGCACCGCTGCCGCTCGGTAGCGACGTGCTGGTCACCGGTGAGGTCGAACAATTGCTGACACCCGAGGAGAACACGACCTCGGACTGATATTTATAGCTGATCTGATAGTAGCCGGGAACGAACAGGAAAGGTTTGCTAACCAGGCTGTTGGTGCCCCAGCCGAGCTCGATGCACTGGGTTGCCTGCGGGCACTGATCATTCCAATAAGGCAACTGATTGGTGGGCGCATTGGCCCAGCCGTTGCCTTCTTCGTCCCAGAAGTACGAACTGCCATAGGAGTTGTTGACATTGCCGCTATTGTTGAAAGGAGAGCCCGAATAGACCGGGCTTTCGAAGGTGTCATCGAACAGCAGGTTCCCGGCCGACCAAGCCGTCGTGTAATTATCCTGCACCGATCCGCTGCAGTTCACCTGGCACAGCATGATGTCGTCGATCGAGCCGCCAAATGAATCGTTGCCGCCGTCGGCGGCGAAGCTCAGCCAATAATAGCCGGCGGTGGTGACGTTGATGCTGACACTGCGCTGGATCCAGCTTTGCCCATAGAGACACATGTCGATCAGGTTGCTGCCGGCCAGTTGCTCGGTACCGTCGAGCGTCGTATGCTGCGGCGGCTGGTTGTTGGCAGGATTGAGATCGAGATAGACATTGATCTGGTTGGTGCGATAGGCGCTCGCCATCGATCCCGACCAGGATGTCGTCGAGCTGTTGGCCCAGTCGAGATCGCTGGCGGAAGAGCCGCACAGGTAGGTCGGCTCGTAACTGGGGTAGTTGACGCGGGACGCATAGTTGTAGCGCAGCTCATAGGAGCCGGCGGGCAGGTAAGTCAGCGTCGAGATCGAACTGTTGCCCTTATCGTTCGTAGTGCTGCCGTTGTCGCAATCCAGCTCGACTGAATAATTGCTGGCAATGGTGGTTGTCTTGATGGTCCCGGCCTGATCCTGCTCGAGACAATAGCCTTCGATGTGCCACTGGACGCCGCTGGCGCCGGTATATCCGACCGCACTGGTATAGCCGGTCGCGTTGGATTGGGTCCCGCTGCTGCCGTTCGGCAGATAGCTGGCCCATCCGGAAACCGGCCCGTTGGGTGTTGCCGCGAAGGTTTCCTGCATGACGATTTGCGAATTGCCGTCCGGCACCCGCTGCAGGACTGAACTAGGCGTGTCGTAGCAATGCACCTGAACCTGGAGCGGAATTGTCGAGAACCCAGCGATCTGCATGAAGGTCGTCGGGACCGATGCCGCCAGCGTGACATTCGCAGGCCCCCCCTGCGTGTAGGTGAAGGGGGTGCCGTTGGTCTGGGTCAAACTGATGTTCTGATTTTGCCAGGCCGTGGTGATGAAGTTTGTGACCTGGGTGGAGTAGGTGGTTCCGCCACCGGTACCGTTATAGGAAGCGGTCGAGGTATCGACGATGGCTGGGCGGCTAGCGTACTGGCAGGCCAGCGTGGCAACCTCCGACAATTTCTGTCGTGCCAGATAGGCCCGCGACAGATCGAGGCCGGCGCCCATCGAGGTGAAGATCATCACGGCCGAGAGGCCAAAAATCAGGGCAATATTGCCGCGCGTATCACTTCCGAACCGCGTGAGCGCCTGCAGCAGCCTCTGGTACGGAAATTGGATTGCCACCTTGGTCAATGGATTTCTCATGCATCATGCTGGGTGGGGGCTCACCGGGAAACCCAGCTTGCCAGGTGCGACGCCAAGCCTTTGCCGCGCCGTGTCAACACTCCGACGCCAATATCTAAAGCGACGTTAAGGCCCTCCATCGAATAGGCAGAAATACCAAGGCTTCGGCATCCGCTGCGGTCGAGTTTGGTCATTTCCAGAAAACGGAGTTTAAGAGTGCCTTTCCAGCGTGGTTAAAGATTCGCTAACCCACGGCAGCGGCCGGCCGGGCTGCACCCGGCGGCATGCATTCAAAATCGCAAGGTCACCGGAATCACCATCGCGCTCCCATCGATCTCAACGCGCCGACGAAAGTCCAAGCGACCGCTCGGCCTCGCCGATCCAGCGCCGCAACGCGGCATAGGCATCGAGGTGAAAGCCACCCTCATGGGCCGACCGCGTATAGGCCAACAGCGAGACGTCGGCGAGCGAGAGGCTATCGCCGACCAGAAACCGCGTCGTGGCCAGCTGGTGCTCCATCCGCGCCAGCGCCGCATAGCCGCGCTTGATCTTGTCGGGATCGAGATCGGAGGCGGCTCGGCCGAGATAGACCATCTGGAAGCGGCATACCGCGATATAGGGCTCGTGGCTGTATTGCTCCCAGAACAGCCATTCATCCATCTTGGCCGCCGCGAAGGCATCGGCAGGGATGAGATCGCTGCCGCGGGCGAGGTACCTTATGATGGCGTTAGACTCCGCCAGCGTGCGGCCGTCGTCGAACTCGATCACAGGCACCTGGCCAGCGCTATTGAGTTTGAGAAATTGCGGGGTCCGCGTCTCGCGCTTGAGCGTATCTACCTCGATCCAGCCATAGGGCAGCTTCAGCCTGTCACAGACCCATTTTACCTTCAGGCAATTGCCGGAATTGGTATCGCCGTAGATTTTCATGAGCGCCGCCGGTGGTGATAGCGCGACAGACCAGCAGCAGAAATCCGCGCTGTCAACAGGTTCAAACGAAGCAATAGCCCTCGCTACGGCTTCAGAACTTGTATCCGAGCCCCGCCCGGACGGTGTTGACGGTGGTATCGATCGTATCCGTGAAACGGATATACTCCCACTCCGCTCGCATGAACAGTCCGCCGATCAGGTTGATGTCGACACCGAGACCTCCGGAATAACCATAGATCAGGTGACCATGCTGGACTAGCGTCGAGCTCGGAGTAAAGCAGGACTCAGCAACGAAACACGCGCCGTATGGCACCGATACCGGCGAGTACTTGTCTACGACAGCTACGCTGCGCGTGATGTCGGCATCTCCGAGTGCAACGCCACCAAACAAGTAGGGCAGAAATATCCCATAGGCATAAGCCGCGCGCGCCCGCAATGTTGCCATGTCCGAAATCGAAATCGCGGCTGAAGCGCTCGAATTGATGTTGTGATAATTGTTATCGGACAAGGGTCCGAAAATACGATCCTCGCTTGCGGAAGAACTCCCTCCGAACGCACCGTGCAGATAGCTCGCCTCGACGCCGACGACAACATCATCCCATTGCGAGTTGTATCCGGCGAAGCCGCCGAATCCTGAGCTGCGAGCGGAGTCCTTACCCAGATTGAGACCCCATTGCGAAACTCCCAACGTGGCGTCGATCAGGGTATTAGCCAAGATTGCCGCAGTCATTCCGTTGGTCGCGCCTGAAAAATTCTCGTCGGACGAGCCGTAGCCGCCCTGCGCGCCGACGTAGTAGCCCTGCCAGTTCACTTTCGCGGCCGCGATTCCGTCGGTGAAACCTCCGCGCAGGAAATCGGGCATGTCGGCCGCCCGCGCGGCGGAGGCCGCACCAAGCATTGCTGCCGCCAGCAGAAACTTACGCATCGCAACGCTCCTATCGAACGCACCAACTCAGGCGCTGATCATCGCCGGTTAACCTTAACCAATCGTTCCCGAGACCGCTTTGATCGGCACGATCTTGCTCGCAAACCAGCTGGCCTGCCTTGCCGGACGACGCCGCTCGCAATGCAGGACGGCGCGGGAATGACCCGCGCCGTCGGCAAACTCGAAAGTGATCGGGCTCGCTCAGCCCTTGCGGATCAGCGGCGGCGGCGACGCCGGCGGTAGATCGCAGCAGGTCCAGCGCAGGCCGATCTTGAGATCTTGCGAAGTCAGATCGTTGTTGAAGTGGAAGGTCGACAGGCCTGGGTTCGTTCCGTCGAAGAAGTGCCCTTGCCCGAACGCGGCATTGCCCATGTCGAGATAACGGTAGGCCAACTCGACGGTGAAGTTGCTGGTGACCTTGTAGGCGACACCCGCATAGGCGGCCCAGGCGAAATTGAACTTGCCGGCCCCATCGGCTTGATAGAGCGAGCCGCCCCTTCCCACGGAGAAAGTTGCCGAGTCAGCCATGCCGCTGGTGTAGTTGTAGGCACCGCCCACACCGGCGCCGACGAAGGGCGTCAAACACCACCAGGTCCCGAGATCGGCATAGATATTGGCCAGTCCTACCCAGCTCGAGTAGCCTCCGGTGTAGGTATCACCGAGGATGTTGCCGGGGCCAACAGGAAAGTATTGGTAGAAATTGTTGCCGTTGAAGGTGACCTTCGAGCGGTATTCGCCAGTGATGTCGGCGCGGAACCAATTGTTGAACTCATAGCCGACACCGACTCCATAGGAGGTACCGCCGCTGAAGCTTCCGAACCGTTGAGTCGACGCGACCGCCGGTGAGGGGTCGAGGTTGGATATCAGCGTGTTATTGCTGGTATTCGTCATCCCGATATCGCCGCGCAGATACCAGCCGCCAAAGTCCTGCACCGGTGGCGGCGCGTAATAGGGCGCCGGCGCGGCGCCCAGATCGGCGGCAAAGGCCGCCGACGACAGCAGTGAGACCGCTCCCGCGGCCAAGAAAATATTAACGCTACGCATCGGCATCGTCCCTTTTGTCTGGTGAGGCAGACAGCGGAGGCCCCACATCAAAACTCACGGGCGAACGATGCCATCAAATGTTTAAGTAGCACTTAACCCTAATAGTTAAGGTTGACGGTCCCTTGCGCGCATACCGCGAAAGCCGGGCCTTGGCGCGCCGGCCGTTTGTCGCGGCAAGTTCAGGCGCCGTTTCAATTTTTTCTTGCACCCGCAGAACTTGCAACGCCGGTCGGAACTCTCGTCCATCGCGTTTGAAAAATTTTTTGTCTCTGAAGCCGACTGCGCGTGATCCTGATAACCGGGGCTCTGGCGATAACCGGGCCGCTGTCATGGCCGGCCTTTGTTCCGACCCATCCACGTCTTCGGATGTCACCGCTTCAATGCGCGCCTCTGGGCATCTTCGGCAGGAACACGGCGAGTAGCCCGATCGCGGGCAATAGCGAGCAGACCTGGTAGATGAAGGCGATGCCGGTATGGTCGGCCAGCTTGCCGAGCACGGCGGCGCCGAGACCGCCGATGCCGAAGGCAAAACCGAAGAACACTCCGGAAATCATTCCGAAGCGGTGCGGCACCAGTTCCTGCGCGAACACGATGATCGACGACGTCGCCGACGACAGGATGAACCCGATGAATACCGTCAGCACGGCGCTGGCGAAAAGGCCGGCAAAGGGCAGCGCCAGCGTAAACGGCAGCGCTCCGAGAATCGAAAACCAGATGACATATTTGCGGCCGATGCGATCTCCAACCGGACCGCCGAAGAAGGCGCCGGCCGCGTTCGCCGCCAGGAAGATGAAGAGATAGAGCTGGGCCGCCTGGGTCGAGACGCCGAACTTGTCGATCAGATAGAAGATGTAATAGCTCGACAGGCTCGACACGTAGAGCTGCTTGGAAAACAGCAGCGCCACCAGCACGACGAGCGCGATCTTGACCCGGCGGGAACTCGGCGCGTCCGGATGCGCCGCGAGCGGCGCGAATTTTTTTCCTCGTATCTGCGGCCGGTACCACAGCCCAATCCGCCACAGGATGATGATGGCCAGAAATGCAATGATGGAGAACCAGGCGATGCTGGGCTGGCCGAACGGCACAACGATCACTGCCGCGAGCAGCGGCCCCATCGAGGTTCCGAAATTGCCACCGACCTGGAACACCGACTGCGCGAAGCCGTAGCGGCCGCCCGATGCCAGCCGCGCGATCCGCGCCGATTCCGGATGGAACACCGCCGAGCCCAGTCCGACCAGCGCGGCAGCCATCAAGATCACCAGATATTGCTGCGCCAAGCTGAGCAGCAGCAGACCGAAAAACGTAAAGCCCATGCCGATGGCAAGCGAGAACGGCTGGGCCTTGCGGTCGGTAAAATGGCCGATCAACGGCTGCAGCAGCGAGGCCGTGAACTGGAACGCCAGCGTGATCATTCCGATCTGCGCGAAATCGAGCGCGTAGCTCGCCTTCAATATCGGGTAGACCGACGGGATCAGCGACTGCATGGTATCGTTGAGGAAATGCGAGAGGCTGATGCCGCCCAGAACCACGTAGGCCGGCCCGGCCACAGCGGCCGGCCTTGCCAACGCAGTCTGGGTCATGCCCGGCACATCGACCGGCGCGATCATGGCTGGTTCGGAGACGGTCACGGGCTTGTTCAAAGGAATTGTTCCGCAGAAATGACTGGCAAGCGCGTTTTTAAGATGGCCGCGCCGGGCTAACCAGCACCATTAAAGACTGGCTGCGATGCGAATAAAGGCGCGGAATTCGCCCGGGCGCAGCCCCCCGGGCAGGTCGCTCTGCTTCGCGCCAGTCATAACAGGCCGCTACGCGGCCGCGGCATGGCCGAGGGCTGAGACGATGCAGTCGACCACATCCTCGACCAGGGTTCGGTCCGGCCCCTCGCCCATCACGCGGATCACGGGCTCGGTGCCGGAGGAACGGACCAGGAGCCGGCCGTGACCGTTGAGCCGCCTTTCGCCGTCATGGATCGCCGATTTGACATCGGCGTCGTCGAGCGGCTTGCCGCTGCGGTAGCGCACATTCTTGAGGATCTGCGGCATCGGGTCGAAGCGATGACAGACTTCGGATACCGGGCGGCGCAGCCGTTGCACCACCGCGAGCACCTGCAGCGCGGCGACAAAACCATCGCCGGTGGTCGCGTAGTCCGACAAAATAATATGACCGGAGGGCTCGCCGCCGAGATTATAGCCACAATTGAGCATCTGCTCGAGCACGTAGCGATCGCCAACCGGGGTGCGCACCAGCTCGATGCCGAGGCCATCGAGAAATCGTTCGAGGCCGAGATTCGACATCACGGTGGCGACAATACCCGGCTTGGCCAGGCGGCCGTCTTCCTTCCAGCTTTGAGCGATCACCGCGAGCAACTGGTCGCCATCGACCAGATGCCCGCGTTCGTCCACCAGAATGACCCGGTCGGCATCGCCATCCAGCGCGATACCGATGTCGGCGCGCATTTCGCGCACCTTTCTGCACAAGGCCTCGGGCGCGGTCGAACCGCATTCCTTATTGATATTGAAACCATCCGGATCGACGCCGATCGAAATCACATCGGCGCCCATCTCCCACAGCGCTTCCGGCACGACCTTGTAGGCCGCACCATTGGCGCAGTCGACCACCACCCTCAGCCCGTCGAGGCTGAGATCGCGCGGCAAGGTACGCTTGGCAAATTCGATGTAGCGGTCATGGACGCCGTCGATACGGCGCGCCCGCCCGAGGCTGGCGCTCTGCGCCAGACGCTTGTCGAGCGATTCATCCAGCAGCTGTTCGATCTGCTTCTCGACGTCGTCGGAAAGCTTGAAACCCTGCGGCCCGAACAGCTTGATGCCGTTGTCCTCGAACAGATTGTGCGAAGCGGAAATCATCACGCCGAGATCGGCGCGCATCGACTTGGTCAGCATGGCCACGGCCGGCGTCGGCATCGGGCCAAGCAGCAGCACGTCCATGCCGACCGAGGTGAAGCCGGCCACCATCGCGTATTCGATCATGTAGCCGGAAAGCCGCGTGTCCTTGCCGATGACGACGCGATGGCGATGCTCGCCGCGCTGAAATACCAGGCCGGCCGCCTGGCCGACCTTGAGCGCCAGCTCCGGCGTGATCAGACCGTTGGCGCGGCCTCTGATCCCGTCGGTACCGAAGAATTTGCGGCTCATATACCCCCCACCAACGATCAAGGCTTCTCAAAGCCACCCAGCTTAAGAATCCCCGAATGCCCGCCAATTGCGCGTGCAAAGGGGTTATAAGGCCTTTGCGGCCAAAAAGGCTTCAAAAAATATCTTAAATGATTACCGCCGGACAAACCAGGGTAAACGCTTAACCCATTGTTAAGAAAAGCCTTATCCTAAAGCACCAGCCGGCCTATGGCTAGCCGCAGCGGCGGCTGGTTTGGCGGGACCCGGACGTGATTCATTCATTGCCATTCTCCTCCATGGCAGGCCCGCCCGTGAACCGATTTTGCCGGCCCCTCAGCCGTGATAGATCAACAGCCATAGTTACAGAAGCAAGAAGGGGCTGGAACCGTCCATGAAGCACATCACCTGCATCGAGGACCTGCGCGAAGTGCATATGCGAAAGGTGCCCAAGGCATTTTTCGACTACGCGGACCGCGGCTCTTATGCCGAAGAGACACTGCGCGCCAATCGCGAAGACCTCCAGCAGATCAAGTTTCGCCAGCGCATCCTGGTGGATATCTCGAACCGGGATCTTTCGACCACCATCGTCGGCGAAAAGTCGAACCTGCCGCTCATCCTGGCACCGGTCGGCTCGACCGGCATGCAATATGGTGACGGCGAAATCCACGCCTGCCGCGCCGCGCAGGCCGCCGGAATTCCCTACACGCTGAGCACGATGTCGATCAATTCGATCGAAGACGTAGCTGAAAATGTCGAAAAGCCGTTCTGGTTTCAGCTCTATGTCATGAAGGATCGCGGATTCTGCAAGGCGCTGATCGAACGCGCCATGGCCGCCAAGTGCAGCGCGCTGGTGTTGACCGTAGACCTGCAGGTGATCGGGCAGCGCCATGCCGATATCAAGAATGGCTTGTCGGTGCCCCCGCAATTGCTCAGCCTGAAGAACGCGCTCGACTTCGCGACCAAGCCGGCCTGGGTGGCGGGCATCCTGCGCGGCAAGCGCCGGAATTTCGGCAACATCGCCGGCCACCTCAAAGGCGTGCAGGATCTCGCCTCGGTGTCAGGTTGGGTGGCCTCGCAGTTCGACCCGTCGCTGAACTGGAAGGACGTCGACTGGATCCGCAGCATCTGGCCGGGCAAATTGATCATCAAGGGCATTCTCGACGTCGAGGACGCCGAGCTGGCCGTCAAGACCGGCGCCCAGGCGTTGGTGGTGTCCAACCATGGCGGCCGGCAACTCGACGGCGCGCCCTCGTCGATCGAGGTGCTGCCCGAGATCGCCGATGAAGTCGGTTCGCAAATCGAGGTGCTGTTTGACGGGGGAATTCGCTCCGGCCAGGACGTGATGCGCGCGCTCGCGCTCGGTGCCAAATCCTGCATGATCGGCCGGGCCTATATTCACGGCCTCGGCGCCTATGGCGGTCCAGGCGTTGCCAAGGCAATCGACATCATCAAGAACGAACTTAGCACGACGATGGGTCTTTGCGGCGTCAGCAGCATCAGTGAGATCGACGATCACGTTCTGGCGCTTTGATCTTCGCCGCCGAGACCGGGGACAGCAACGTCCCCACGGGGAAGCAAGCTCACATCGGCGGCGTCAGCCCGTCGCGGCCGACACTGATGCGGTTGGCTTCGAAGGAGCCATCCGGCAAGGGTTTGACGAAAGCGATGATCTTGGCCCCGGCCTTCAGGTCGGCCTTGTCGCCGGGGACATAGGTCACGACGGGCGTATCGGACGTAACCTCAACCTTCTTCTCTCCGTCCTTGTATTTGACCGTCAGGGTATGGCCGTCATTGCCGGCGACACTCTCGGCGACCGTCGCATTGGTCATGGTGCTATTGGGGCGCAGATCCCACGGACGCGAACCTTCTCCGGTGCCGCGCATGTTTTCCGGAAATACGTGGACCTCGACCGCGCGATTGCCGCCGTCGGGACCCGGCACCGTGGTGGCGCCGATGAAGGAGCCGACCTTAACGTCTGACAGCGCGATCTTGACGATTCCGAACACCTTGATGTCGCCGGTCATGTGCAGCTTGACGTCCTCGCCGCTGCGCGACTTGAGGGCCAGCACATCGCCGTCGACCCCTTCGATGGTCCCGCGAATGCGCGACGGCACCGGCGGCTGCTGGGCGATCGCGGTGAGCGTCGAGACCGCCACGACTGCGGCTGCAATGAGCGGACGACTGAGGCTTGAACGGCGAAAGGTCATGAAGGTGTCTCCGGTTGGCAGATTACTGGACCATAGACCCCAAAACTTCCACGGTATTCCCGCTCAATGTTTTGTGAGATCGGCCTCGACCAGAGCCCGAAGCTCCGGCGTGACCATGGGCCGCTGCCCGAACCAGAGTTCAAACCCGCGCACCGCCTGATGCAGCAGCATGTCCAGCCCATCGGCGGCCTTCAAACCACGCGCGGCCGCCGCCGCGAGCAGCGGCGTTCGCAGCGGCACATACACCAGATCGCTGACGACGGCATTCGCCGGCAGCAGCCCGACATCGACATCGAGGGCCGGCTGGCCGTGCATGCCGAGTGACGTCGTATTGATCAGCAAGCCGGCTCGGGGCAGCAGGTCACCGACGGCACTCCAGGGTATGGGACGAACATTGCCGCCGAACCGGTCCGCGACCACACAGGCACGTTCGTAGGTCCGGTTAGCCACATGAACGCGCCGGATGCCGCGCTCGACCAATCCGAACACCACCGCCCGCGCCGCCCCGCCGGCGCCGAGCACCAGCGCATCGGTGGCGTCCTGCCATCCCGGCGCACAGGCCTCCAGGCCGTTGACGAACCCCTCGATATCCGTGTTGGTCGACCGCAGCTCGCCGCCCTCGTACCACAGGGTATTGGCGGCGCCGACCGCGGAGGCGCGCGCATCCGGCATGGTCAGCGCCAGCACACGCTCCTTGTGGGGAAGGGTGACATTGGCACCGACAAAGCCGTGGTTCGACAGGTGCAGAACGAACTCGGCCAGCCCTTCGGGCGGGACCGCCTCGATGTTATAGCCGCCTTCGATGCCAAGCGTCCGCAACCAGTAATGATGGATCAGCGGCGAGCGCGAATGGGCGGCCGGCCATCCGATCAGGCATGCGGCGCGGGCTTTTGTCAGGGCAGTCATGGCCTATCCAGTTGCGGCGGCGTGTGAGCAAGGCGACCTCGCGCCTCAAATCGGGCAAGCCGCGGCCACTGTCAATGCAAGATCATCGTCCGGTTGGATTGTATTGGGTCACGATTCCATCCCTGCGATCGGGTACGATCTATAGATGAATGGTCGCGGCAACGATCGCGCTCAGCGCCAGCGCGGCCGCCGCAGCAAACCAGACCGCGGCGAGATTGATCCAGTGATAAGCCAGCGCCCCGCAAAGGGAGCCTGCGACCAGCGCCGCCCATAGCAGAAGATTGGGCGCCCAACCCCAGCGCGCACCGCCGGTCAGTGCCGCCGCTGCGAATTGGCCGACCTTCACCAGCGCGCCGGTGACATAAGTGAGGCCGAGGCCGCCGCCGCCGTCGATTTGGAATACGGCGTTCTCCAGTCCCATCGCCAGCACGATCGCAGCGACCGCGACATTGGGCAGACTCGTTGCGTAGCAAAGCGCGGCGGCGGCAAGCAGCGACGCCTCCGCCAGCAGCACCCAGGGCTGCCGATTGACGCCGCGGCCCAGCACGATCAGGCTACCGGTTGCGGCGCCAATGACGAACAGAGCAACCAGGCCGAGTGCCTCGGTCGCGCTCGACCAGTTGCCTTCGGCAAGGCTGACGCCCATCCGCGTCGAGTTGCCGCTCATGAAAGAGACGAACAAGCCGCCGAGTTGCAGGAAGCCGATGGCGTCGACATAGCCGGCTAGCGCGCTCAGGGCACTGGCGAGGAGAATGTTGCGGGGTGAATCAAGCATACAGCCGAACCGCGGTCGGGCAGACGTGCATAGGTGCTCCGATCGGGCAATGAACTGTCAGGCGTTCCACTCATAGACCTCTTTTTCGTAGACTTCCTGAAAGCCGGCGCGCTGAAGGTTGCGGTAGGAATGTTCGATCATGTACAGGGTCTCGGAAACCTGCATCGCACAGCCGATCTGTTCGGCCCGCTGTATCCTTTTCGCGATCAGAGCCTGTTGGGCTCCGCGCCTGCGGTGACTCTCGGCGGTCGCGGCTGCCATAAGGTATCCAAGGCCTTCGAAAACGCAGAGGGTTGCTATGGCCACCGGACGCGCATCATCAAATGCCATGTAATGGAAGAAGCCTTGCTCGCCGGCGGACCTCGCATATTCCGGCCACACTGTCTCGCCCAGCTGATCGCGGGCCGCCTCTATTTCCCGGGCGCTCACTTCCCGGACTTCAAGATCGGTCCTGAATTGAAGCGGCGCGCGATGGCTGCGGCACAGTGTTGGATAGCCGGTGCGCCGGATACGGCAAAGGCCGCCCTGCTCCAGCCAGCGGCGCATGACATCCATATCAGGCCCCGGGCTGAGCCAGACGAAGAACCGCTTCACGCCCTCCGTGGCGAACAGATCGATCAAACGCCCGATGCTGTCGGCCTCCATGCCCGGTTCCGTTCCGCACATGTAAACCCTGTTCATGTTGGCGGAAGCAAATGGGGACTGGCGCGCGGGATCGATGGTGACGTAGCAATTGCCGAGCGGAAAACCATGGAACTGTTTTCGAGTAAGACTATCCGGCTGGCATCTTTCATCCAGCCAAGCCGTCAGCCGCTTCAATTTCAACGCCAGACCGATCTTGTCCATTGCCCTCCTCACGAGCTGCGATTGCCCCGGTAACAGAATTCGACGACGGCCTTCGCGATATCGCCACAGTGTTCACGAAAGGAGCTGACTTGGAAAGCATGCTTGCAGCAAAAAGCTACGCCACGGCGTGGGTCAGAGTTGCAGGCAGGGCATCAGTTTCCGACCGCAACCGTGTTCGCCATCTCGGACCTCCGACAGCCCCACATCGCCAACGGGCTCGACATCGTGCGCTGCCCTAAAGCCTTCGGCCTTCAGCAAGGCAACATGGCGACCCTCGAACACACCGCCCCTTTGTGCTCGCATAGATAGGGCCTCGTGGCAGATGTTCCAGGGTATATCGGACCCGATCGGCAGCGGGTGCGCGGCTGCGCCGCAGCCCGCACCGAGCGTTGCGCCGTTGCCGGCGCCAGCGTGCCGTGCCCGATCTGTGGTTGCCGGGGATGGCGACCCCACACCTGGGGTCATGATCCCAGGGACTGTCTTTACGCCGCGACGCGATGGGCGGCGATGATCTGATCGGCGGCCCGACCGGTGACCTCGGCCATGTGGTCGAATTGCCGCGTGAAACTGCCGGCGCCAGCGGTTGCCGACCGCAGCTCCACGATCAACTCGCCGATCTCGGCCTCCGGCATCATGGCACGGACACGATCCCATCCCAGCCAACCCTCGCGGGTGTCGAAGCCGAGAATCTGCCCACGCCGTCCCGAGAGGATGGCGTTGATCCTGGCGGTCGCGTCGGTGGGGCAGACGATTTCGACCAGATGAATCGGCTCCAGCAGCACCGGCTGGCACTGCGGAAGCGCTTCAGCGACGCCGATCCGCGCTGCTGTCCGGAACGCGAGGTCGGAGGAGTCCACGCTATGATAGGAACCGTCGGTCAACGTCACCTGCACATCGATGACGGGAAAGCCGAGCGGCCCGCGCTGCAATGCATCGACCACGCCCTCTTCCACGGCGCCGATGTAATTTCGCGGTACCGCGCCGCCGACAATGGTTTCATCGAACTGAAAGCCGCTGCCGCGCGGCAGCGGCTTGACCTCCAGCACCACATCGCCGAACTGGCCATGGCCGCCGGATTGCTTTTTGTGCCGGCCGCGCTGGGTGATCGGTTTGCGGATGGTCTCCTGATAGCCGATCGCCGGCGGCTGCGACTTGACGTTGACGCCGAAGCGGTCGTGCAGTCGTTCCAGCGCCACCCGCAAATGCATCTCGCCCTGCCCCCACAGCACGATGTCGTGGGTCTGGGCGTTGTGGATCATGCTGAGCGAGGGATCCTCCTCATTCAGCCGCAGCAGCGCCTGGCCGAGTTTGACGTCGTCCTTGCGGTCGGTAGCCGCCAGCGCCATCGCCAATACCGGCGCCGACGGCGCGACGTTTACCAGCGCCGGTGGCGCGGTCTTGCCGCCCGACAGCGTTTCGCCGGTCTTGACGCTGTCCAGTTTGCCCAGCGCGACCGTGTCGCCAGCCTCGGCGGAGGCGCGCTTGCTATCGTGAGCGCAGTTCACCGACAGGATGCTGGAGACCCGGCCGGACTCGCCCGATGACGATTGCACCGTCGCACCGTCGTCGAGATGGCCGGCGAGAATTCGCGTCAGCGACAGTTTGCCGCCGTGCTGCAGATGCACGGTCTTGAACACATAACCCAGCGCGTCCCGCGTCGCAGGCGCGCCGAGGCGCTTGGCGGTCTCGGCAATGCCGGGGGCTTCGTGCCGCAGCGCCTTGAGAAGACGCAGCACGCCGTTCTCGCGCAACGCCGAACCAAGCAGCACGGGGCAGATCAGCCCCTCGCGCAATTCGCGGGCGAGATCGTCGAACACCGCATCGCGCGGCGGCTGAATATCCTCGAGCAATTGTTCCATCAGCGCGTCGTCGTGATCGGCGAGCTTTTCCAGCATCGAGAAGCGGGCTTCCTTCTCGCGGTCGAGATCGCCGCCTTCCAACGCCACGACTTCGGAGGCCTTATGCTCGCGGTAGACGAAGGCGCGTTCCAGTGCCAGATCGACGAAGCCCGCGATCAGATCACCATTCCAAATCGGAATCTGCCGCAGCACCAGCGGAATCCGCGATGCCGGCTGCAGGGTCGCAAGCGTCTCGCGAATGTGTTTGTTGGCTCTGTCGATCTTGTTGAGAAAAAGAAAGCGCGGGACCGCGAGATCTTCGAGTTCGCGCAGAATGATCTGAAGCTGCGGCAATTTGCGCTCGTCGGCCTCGCAGACCACGACGGCGGCATCAACCGCGGCAATCGCGGTGCGCATGTCATGGGCGAACTCGACCGAGCCGGGGCAATCGATGAACGTATAGGTATCGCCCATGAAAGTCGTTGTGGCGGCGGAAAGGCCAACGCCCATCTTGTGGCGGCGGGCTTCGGGACTGGCATCGCCGACAGCAGTTCCGGCGTCGACGCTGCCGGCACGGGGAATCGCGCCGGTGCGCGCCAGTATCGCTTCTAAAAGTGTAGTTTTACCGCTTTGGAAAGGGCCCACCAGTGCGATGCACCGTGGACCGCGGGGACTTCTGACGTCTTGTCCCATCGCCGCCTCCTGGTTGGGAGCTCGGCCCTTGATTGGGTCGGCATGCTAGATGCTCCCCCCACATCGGCGATTTGGCAAGTCGGAAAAACATCGCTGCGGTGCAAGGTAGGACCGGGAATTCATTCCTTGATGTTTTGCGCCAGAAGCTACTTGCCGGCAATGATCGGGCGCATAATGATCCCAGCCTCGCTTGGCGGCAGCTTGCCGACTTCCCTGAACAGGATTGTCCATGCGGCGCAATAATCTCCATAAGTTTCCGCCGGTGCGTTCGCTGCAAACATCAAATCCAGTTGCTGTTTGCTAACGCCCTGGCCGGTCATCATGGCTAGGACCTTCCGCCAAATGGCGGTTGACACAGCGGCATCTGTCGCCGCGCGAGTCGAGGCTGTTTCAACCACCAGCCTGTCGAGATCGTTCACCCTCTGGGTCAATGCTTGTGGCAAATCTGCGGGCGTAACCGGCTTGCCTGTCCCTGTGACGTATCGGTAGCAGAGCTCGGGGCTCTGCGCGCCGAGCGAACTATACTGATCCGCAAGCAAAGGACCGAACTGCAGCAGAACACTGTCATCGGCAAGAGGCCTAAGTCTCCTGAGGACGCCCATCAATGCCACGCCCACCGCGGCACGGGATTCCCCTTCGGTCTTGTCGCTCAAGTACCCGCCGTAATAGGCCTCAACCACGGCGTCGTAGTCATTTGGAAACCTGCTTTTCAGTGGCTCCATCAAGGGCAAGCCCCTTGACAGGATCCGGCCAAAATCGTCCCTGGTCGGCGAAGTTCCCATGCCCGACATCGCAAAATCGTTACCGTCTGAAACGGCCGTGATCGCTTTGGCCCCAAGCAGCGCGTTCAGTGACGGTCGCCAGAGTTCGCTGTTGGGCGTTGCGAGCGCGCGATCAATGAATTTCTTGTCGAAGCCTGCGGCCAGATAAACGTCTCTTTGAATTTCGATGCCGCCTGCAAGCTCTTGTTGCGACGTTCCGGGATACGATGGCGCGTGGAAGCCAAGAACGGCGCCTTGGCGAAGAATCCGGTGCACGCCTCCCGCAAACGCGAGGGTGCAGGCCGACATACAATTCGATGACACGTAGGTGTCCAGATGATTGCTCGTGATGAGCTTGTTAAGCTTTTCGGCTTCGCCAATCCTGCCGCCGAGACTATCGAGGTGGAGCACTCTGATCCGCGGTGACGCCTTCAGTAAATTGGCGAAGTCGTCGGTCAGGCCATATTTGAAGCCACCGGTAATTTCAGCTTCGGTGCCGTTGCGCATGATGCGCATCGAATAGGCGGGAATGTCCGGATCATTCAGAAATAACATCCGGCTTACTTCCAAGAGTTGGGGCCATCCGGAGGAAAAGAATGTTGCGGCGAGGCGAATAACCCCGACAACCATGGCGAGCTTGGCCAAGGCAGCCCAGGGAGATCTCTTTGCCGACGATGGCTCTCTCGCGACGATAGCGATTGGCCGATCGCCAGACGCCGACCACTTGCCAAATCGCGATAGCGATCATTCCAGTCCAGAGCAGGAGAACCATGAAAAAGATGGCACGCGGCTCATAACCGGTATTGGATTGGAAGGCCGCGATCACGACGACCGCCAGAACGCCGGCAAACAGATTGCCCAGGAAGCCAAAGATCCAATAGGCCGTTGCCAGCGAAAATTCGCCGCGCCAATTGGCTGCAATGAAGTTGTGAGCGCGGGCTATTGTTTCGCCCGTAATTTGATCCGGCGTGTCGTCAGACCCGGCCGGGACAGGCGGCATCGCCATTCCCGAAAGTTCAGGCAACTCTGACGGGACAAACCATTGGGTCAGCCCCGGGTGCCACACCTGAGCGTCTGGCAGACGCTGGGCTTGCAATAGACGTCGCAACTCGTTCAGAGGGAGCGGACCAAGCCGCTTCGTCCCGTCGAAAAGATACCAGCCGTCCGCCATAAGGCCCCCACCTGCCATGACAGATGGTAAACTTATACTGCGCGCGACGTTTCGTCACTCCGCGCGGCGCAATTTCTTTACCGGTCTTGCCTCCCGAGAGTTTGCCGCCAAACCAGAATGTTTATCGCCCCGGCCGCAATTCCAGGCTTTCCAGGCCCGCCGCGACGTTGACGCCGACCTGGCCCTGCACGCTGAGCGGCTGAAGCGCGATCGAATTGTCCGAGCCGCCCACCAGGACGTTGCCGCCAACCCCGACGCCGACCGAGGCGCTGCCCTGCGCGCCCGCATAAGTGCCCGCGAGATCGCCGGGCCCGAGCCGCGCGACCGGCGCGTAGACGCCCCAGGCCAGCGCCGATTCCTGGGTGATGCCGAGGTCGAGGCCGACCTTGCGGATGGTGGCGATATAGCGGTCCTCGGGCAGGCCCTCGATGCGCAAGACGCAGCCGAGATTGGTCACCGAGCCGACGACAAAGCCGATGCTGGCGCCGCCGCGGCATTCGAGCACGCCGACCTGGACGCGCTGCAAAGGCTGTTGGGCGCGAACTCCCGACGTGGCGACGGCCAGCGTGGCGATGGCAACTCCGGCGAGGATGATGGAACGGCGCATGAAGAAATCTCCGGCTGAAATAGTGTGATGCGAGCAGGGAAAGAGGCCAGCGCCGTCGCCCCGGGGCGCTCGTCCTTCTATGCCACAAGATCGACGGCGGAGCCAGATTGGCCGCAGGCTTTCAACGGCGATGTCATTGCGGCGCGACCGCGAGGTTGCGCCAACGCGCGCCCAATGACAGCCGCATCCAGATTAACAGGTGAGACAGGCGCCCCGCCCGCGCGAAGCGTCAGGGAGCGAAGACCCTGACGCTGGCGGTCAACATCGCGAGCCCATCAGCGGCGGTGGCGATGCCTGGAAAAATGCCGGCGAAAGCCACGCGGCGCGAGCCGCACCGGCTGCAGTTCGATTTCGGCGACCCCGGCCGCGACATTCAACCCGGTCTGGCCCTGGACGCTGATGGGCTGCAAAGCATAGGCATTTTGCGGACCGCCGACCAGAAAGTTGCCGCCGAAACCAACCCCGACCGACGCGTTGGCGCCGACGCCACCATAATTGCCCGCCAGTTCGCCGCGACCGACCCTGCTGGTCGGCGCGTTGACAGCCCAGGAAAAGCTGGTCTGCTGGGTGAATCCGAGATCCACCCCGTAGCGGTGGACGGTGGCGATATAGGCGTCGGGACGGGCGCCTTCATTCTGGAACACACATTGAAGGCTGGTCACCGAGCCGACCACGAAACCGACGTTCTGACCGCCTTCGCATTGTAGAATACCGGCGTGCACCGCCGGTTGCGCGTTGGCGCTGGCGGCCGACAACACCAGCGCGGCGACAGCCATGGCAATTCTGAAGCATCTCACCGGTCTATTCTCCGCATCACGAAATGAATTTGCGGAGTGACCCATAGGGAGCGCCGTGTCTAAAACAAGGCGCTCCACCGGAAGCTGGCGTCCAAATATCGAGATCTGGACCGTGACGTAATTCGACTATCTCAAATTACCACAAAATCGCTGGATGCGTTTGCAGGCGTCCTCGAGATCGGAGTTCTTGGCCGCGTAGGAAATGCGGAAAGCCGGGCCGAGCCCGAACGCCGACCCCTGCACCACCGCGACGCCTTCATTCTCCAGGAGCTCGGTGACAAAATCCTCGTCGTTTTCGATCACCTTGCCCGACGGCGACGTCTTGCCCATGGTGCCCGCGCAGGACGGATAGACATAGAATGCGCCCTGCGGCCGTGGACAATCGATGCCCTTGGCCTGATTGAGCATCGCCACCACAAGATCCCTGCGCTCCTTGAACGCCTTGTTGTTGATCGGGATGAAATCCTGCGGGCCGTTCAGCGCTTCGACCGCCGCCCATTGCGAGATCGAACAGGGGTTCGAGGTCGACTGCGACTGGATCGTCGCCATCGCCTTGATCAACTCGCTGGGGCCGCCGGCATAACCGATGCGCCAACCCGTCATGCAGTAGGCTTTCGACACGCCGTTCACTGTCAGCGTGCGATCGTACAATCTCGGCTCGATTTGCGCGGGCGTCGTAAACACGAAGTCGTCATAGACCAGGTGCTCGTACATGTCGTCGGTCATGACCCAGACCTGCGGATGCTTCACCAGTACGTCCGTGATCGCCTTCAGCTCGGCGCGCGTATAGGCCGCGCCGGTCGGATTCGACGGCGAGCAGAGGATGATCCACTTGGTCTTTGCCGTGATCGCCTGCTCGAGCGCGGCGGGCTGCAGCTTGAACCCATGCGCCGCCGTGCACACCACCGGCACCGGCTCGCCGCCGGCGAGCGCGACCATTTCCGGATAGCTCACCCAATAGGGTGCGGGAATAATGACCTCGTCGCCCGGATTGATGGTGGCCATCAGGGCATTGTACAGCACCTGTTTGCCGCCGGTCCCGACGATGATCTGGTTCGGCTTGTAGCTGAGGCCGTTTTCACGCGAAAACTTCGCGATGATTGCCTGCTTCAGCTCCGGAATACCGTCCACCGCGGTATACTTGGTCTTGCCCGCCTCGATGGCGTGGATCGCTGCCAGCTTGATGTTGGCGGGGGTATCAAAATCGGGTTCGCCAGCACCGAGGCCGATGACGTTGCGGCCCGCCGCCTTGAGCTCGCGCGCCTTATCCGTTACCGCGATGGTCGCCGACGGCTTCACACGGTCGAGCGCGGCGGACAAAAAGGGCATCATCATCTCCTGGCAAACGTCATGAGCAAATCTGGTGACTTCAGACCAAGTGTGGTCTCAAACAGGTGTCACCAGACCGATCCACGATTCCTGATGTGGGGATCGCGACACCCTAAAGCGCGATGCACCACATCGCAAGAAGCTTGCTTCGACGCCTGCAAGTTTAGGGAACCTTAAAGGGCGGCGCGCTAAATTTCGCGCAACATTCGTAAAATTCCATGGTGAAATGACTCATATCTGGCAAGAGCTGCAATCCGGCCGATGGCTGACCGCAGCGCGGGCGCGCGCCTATTGCGGGATGCTGCTCGGGCTCTCGGCCCTCACCGTGGCAGGCTGGATCGCCCTGTCCGACGGTCTGATCGACCGCAACGGCAAGCCCCTGGGAACCGATTTCTCCAACGTTTACGCCGCCGGATCCCTGACCTGGCAAGGCCGGCCCGGGGCCGCTTACGTTCCGGCACAGCAGCATGCCGCGGAGAAGGCCGTCTTCGGCGGCCGCGCAGTGCCGTTTTTCGGCTGGCACTATCCGCCGTTTTTCTTCGCGATCGCCGTTCTCGTCGCCGCTCTACCCTATGCCTGGGGTCTCGGAATCTGGCTCGCGGCCAGCCTGGCGGCCTACTTGACCATGGTGCGGGCGATCCTGCCCCGGCCGGAAACGCTGCTGAGCGCTGCGAGCTTTCCTGCGGTATTCGTCAATATCGGCCATGGCCAGAACGGGTTTCTCACGGCGGCGCTGCTCGGCGGCGCCTTGCATCTGCTCGATCGCCGGCCCTGGCTCGCGGGCCTGATGATCGGCTGCCTCGCCTACAAACCGCAATTCGGCGTCCTGATTCCGATTGCGTTATTGGCGGGCCAACGATGGAACACGATCGGCGCGGCCCTCGTCACCGTCGCAGCGCTGCTGGCTTTGAGCTTCTCCACGCTCGGCAGCGGCGTCTGGCATGCGTTCGCGGACTCCATGACCTTCACCCAGACGGTGGTGCTCGAGCAGGGCGGTACCGGATGGGAGAAAATCCAGTCCGCGTTTTCGGCGGTGCGGATGTGGGGCGGCGGGGTGCACTTTGCGTACGCCGTCCAGCTCGCGCTGGCGCTGATGCTGGCAGCGACTCTCGCCTGGCTGTGGCGGAGTGAAGCCGACTTTGAACTCAAGGCCTCGGCGCTGGCGACGGCTAGCCTGCTCGCCACTCCCTATGTCCTCGACTATGATCTGGTCGTGCTCGCGGTCGCGATCGCATTCATGGTGCGGCACGGAATCAATCGCGGCTTCCACGACTACGAGATCAGCCTCCTGGCCGCGGCATGGTGCGTTCCGCTGCTCTCGCGGGCTGTTGCCGGGATCACCGACATACCGCTTGGTCTGGTCGTGTTGTTAACGCTTTACGTCATCACACTGCGTCGAGCCGCACATGATCTTACCTCATCCAAGAGCGGCGTCCCAAGCATCGCGCAAGCGTGATCCGAATTGTTAAGATGTGTTGGCATGAACGTCTCTACGGTTGCAGTGCGGTAGCAGTTTCGACTTTTTCTAATCGCGGGTCTTGCGACCCGGCTGCATCGGCATCATTGTTTAGCCGCGTTGGGGGTAGAAAAGCCTACTCTCGCATGCAAGCCTCTCTCACTTGAAAACTGATCGCGGTTGCAAGGCTTTCTTGACTTGGAAGATTTTCCACTCTGGAAGACATACGGGCGGCGTCTTTCCAAACGTTCAAGAATCCGGGATCGAACAAAACCGAATGTATAAACTCTATTCGATGCAACGCTCCGGCAACAGCTACAAGGTCCGCCTGGCGCTGGCTTTGCTGAACGCGCCCTATCGCGCCATCGAGATCGACATCCTGCGTGGCGAGAGTCGCACTCCGGAGTTCCTCGCCAAGAATCCCAGCGGCCAGGTGCCGTTGCTTGAAGTCGCGGAAGGACGTTACCTGGCCGAGTCCAACGCCATCCTCTGGTATGTCGCTGGAGGCACCTCGCTGGCACCGGAATCGCGGATCGAACGCGCCGAAGCGCTGCAGTGGATGTTTTTCGAACAGCACGCGCTGGAGCCGAATATCGGCGCAGCCTATTTCTGGCTGGCGCTGGTCAAGGGCGGTCGCGATCTGCAGACGCACGCGCTGGAAGACTGGATGGAGCGTGGCTATGCCGCGCTGCAGGTGATGGAAAACCACCTCAAGACCCAGAAGTATTTTGCCGCCGGCCAGCTCACGGTCGCGGACATCGCGCTCTATGGCTACACCCATGTCGCCGACCGCTGCGATTACGACCTTGCGACCTTCCCCGCGATCCGCGACTGGTTGCGACGGATCGAGCAAACCCCTGGCTTTGTCCCGATGGATTGGTGCCAGCACACCGACGTCGGCGATCCCTCGGCCATCGCCGCCGAGGCCTAGGCCCGCGTAGTGGGCTTAAATGCCGACCGCGCCTCTATTTTGCCAATTTTCAGCCGATTCTGCCGCAAAATAGCCAGCCATTTCCGCAATCGTTCAATCCAAGCGGGTGATTCGCGCCCGCTTTCCAAGGGATCCCCGGCCATGAAATGGTCTCCCGGCGGAGCTGGCTTCAACGCCCGCTCGGCGCCTGCAGCATCGTCCCGACTGACCGACGCCGTCGCGGCCACGCTGGCGATCGGCGCGTTGTCGCTTTTCGTGATCGTCACCCTCACGGTGTTCTCGATCAAGGTCTCGATGGCGATGCCAATTCCGGCTTGAGCCAACGAAACCTTCTCCCATCTTCCGCCATCCATCCTTGCGCGACCACGCGTGGTGATGCGCATCGCGATCGCCCGACGCGATCGGTTGATGACGGCCTGTGGATAATTCTGGCTGTCACGGCCTCGTAACAAAACAAGGCTAGTTTGCCATGGCGTCTGATCAGGCCCCCCGTCACAGATCACGCGCCCCAGCGGTCCCCCGTCAGTCGCCGCCTGACCGGGGCCGCATTTTTTTGACCTCCATCGCGCCACTTCGGCTAAAATCCGGAGCATATCCGTGGTCCTTGGGCACGCGGATCAAGCGACATGACCCATTTCGTGCTTCAGCCTCGCCAAGGAGCCAACTATGCAAATTCGCAATCTCGGCGGCTCCGGCCTGCGCGTCTCCGCCGTCGGCCTAGGCTGCAACAATTTCGGCCAGCGCACCGACCTCGAAACCTCGCGCAAGGTCATTCACCGGGCGATCGACCTTGGTATCACGCTGTTCGACACCGCCGATATCTATGCGGGCATGGGCGGTTCGGAGACGGTGCTGGGCGAGGTGCTCGGCGACCGCCGCAAGGACATCGTGCTGGCGACAAAGTTCTCCAAGCCGATGAGTGCGGACGGCACCAAGCAGGGCGCGTCGCGGCGCTACATCCTGTCCGCGGTAGAGGCCAGCCTGCGGCGGCTGAAGACCGACTACATCGATCTCTACCAGCAGCACGATTTCGATCCCCTGACCCCGATCGAGGAAACCTTGCGGGCGCTGGACGACCTGATCCGGCAGGGCAAGGTGCGCTACATCGGCAATTCGAACTTTCCGGCCTGGCGCGTCGCCGAGGCCGAGTTCACCGCGCGCCAGCTCAACGTCCAGCCGTTCATCTCGTGCCAGGACGAGTACAGCCTCGTCGTGCGCGAGATCGAGAAGGATCTGCTGCCGGCGGCGCAAGCCTATGATCTCGGCCTGTTGCCGTTCTTCCCGCTCGCCAGCGGACTTCTCACCGGCAAATACAAGCGCGGCGCCACTGCGCCCGCGGATACGCGTTTTGCCAAGGCACCTGCATTGCGCGACCGCTATGTCACGGCGCGCAACGAGGACATCGTGGAAAAATTGCAGGCGTTCGCGCAGGCGCGCGGCCATAGCCTGCTTGAGCTGGCATTCTCCTGGCTGGCATTGCGACCGCAGGTATCCAGCGTGATCGCCGGCGCCACCCGCGTCGAGCAGGTCGAACAGAACGTCAGGGCGATCGGCTGGGCGCTGAGCGCGGAGGACATCGCCGAGGTTGACAGGATTACCAAGGGGTAGATCTGGCCCCAGCCCCGATTGTCCGCAAGTTGGGTTTAACTTGGCTGAACGGATAACGGCATGCCGCAGGAACGTGACCCTCCCGCTTGGCTTAAAATGAACCAGGGCGCGATCGGGCCGCCGATCGCGCACACCGCCGCCTGGATCGGGATGTTCTCCTCCGCCGCCCTCACCTATTTTCTTCATCTTCCCAAGACTTGGGGCGTCGTTGTGATTGCAGCAGGATTTTGCATTCCCTTTGCTATAGCGCGCGAATTAGCCGCCAAACGACGCGGTCAATAAAAGCGGCGGGGTGCTCTTGGCGCGGCAACCAGAAATTTCTTCTCGTCGTGCGTCACGTTTCAAATCCCCACCAGCCCGTTCATCCCCTTCGCCGCCGCGCTATCCGGGAACACCGTTTCCGCCAGCACGCGCTCACTGATGCCGAGATGGTCACGCAGCACGCCCTTGATCACCGCGCGCAGGTCGGTGGTCGGCGCAAGATCGCGGCCCTGGTAGAGATTGGCGGGCTTCAATCCCGGCCAGTCGGCAATCACTCTTCCGCCTTTGACCGCGCCGCCGGCCAGCAAAGCGATGGTGCCGGTGCCGTGATCGGTGCCCTCGGTGCCGTTGATGTGCGCGGTGCGGCCGAACTCGGTGGCAACCACGATCGCGGTGTCGCGCCAGCGCTCGCCCAATCCGCTTTCGAATTCGGCAAGCGCGCCATCGAGACCCGACAAGAGCAGCGCCAGCCGGCCGACCGGGCCGCCTTCATTGGCGTGGGTATCCCAGCCGTCGAAGGCGAGCGCCGCGATGCGTGGGCCGTCGTCGGCGGCCATCAGCCTGGCGGCGCCGCGCGCCGCCACCCGCATCGCTCCGGCTTGATGGGTGCCCGGCATCGGCTTCATGTCATCGCCGAGCGCCGCCTTGTCGAGCTGTAACCCTTGCGACAACGCCAGCGCCAGCGCGGGATCGCGATGGCTGTAGAGCTCGACCAGCCGCATCGCGGTATCGTCATCGGCCTGCGGCAGCGCCACCGGCGCCCAGCCGACGGTCGGCGCCGCGCCGCGCAGCACCAGCGGCGTGGTCGGACCGACGGCCAGACCGCCGGAAACCCGATCGCCGCGCGGCAACGCCTCGAGCGTCCGGTTGAGCCAGCCGGATTGGACCCGACCCGGGCCGGCAAAGCCGCTCTCGAGCACGTCCTGGCCGTCGAAATGCGAACGATCGCGATAGGGCGTCGACACCGCATGGATCACGGCGGCGCGTCGCTCCCCGTACATCCGCGCGAATTCCGGCATCGCCGGATGCAGCGCAAAGAAGGCGTCCAGCGCGGTCGCCGCGTGCGGACCATCCCTGGTCAGCGCAATCGAACCATGCAGGCCGGCATAGTCCGGGTCGCCTGTCGGGGCCACCGTGGCCAGACCATCGAGCGCGCCGCGCAGGATCACCACGATCAACCTGGGATCGCGCCCGTCGGCGCCACGCGCGAATTTCGGCAGGTGAGCCCAGGCCGCAAACGACGCGCCGCCGAGCAAGAGCGCGCGGCGCGAGGGGGCGAGCGATCTAAGGAGTTTGCTTTGATCCATCGTCATCTCCTCTGGAATTCCGGCGACATCAACAACAGCGCCAGCGCCTGCTGCCGCGATTCCGCTCGTTCGATGGTCTGCCGCGTTTCCGGCGAGGCACCGTCGCCGGCAATGAGTTCCAGGAGGTCGCGGGGGTCGATCGTGCCACCGGCCCGCGCAGCCACCTGCGCGGAAATGTCGAGCCGCAGCTTCATGCCCTCGGGCGCGGCCCAGGCCGCATTGCTATCGGGAAAACCGTTCGGCCCGGCCGGCGACCACAGCGGCTGGCCCAGAAGATTGAGACTGCCGAGATAGGGGGCGGGGTCGTCGGGAACGTGCGCCAATAGCCGGCCGGTCGCGACCAGGAATTCATAGGGGCTGCGCAGCTTCGTCAGCGGCGCCTGCCAGGCCTCGTCGGCATCCACCAGCGACGTCGTCATCGCCCTGAGATCGCCCTCGGATTTCTGGAATACGTCCTGCAACCGCGCCACCAGAACCGGGGGCGGATCGTCGGCGACGAAATGTCGGACGAATTTGGTGGCGATGAATTTCGCCGTCGCAGGACGCCGCGAGATATCCGAAAGCGCTGCCTCGCCCTGCGCGACGCCGTTATCCTCGTAGGTCTTGCCGAGCAGCAGCTGCGCGCCCGGCTGGTGCGCATTGGCATTGAAGACAAAATGGCCGGGCGGCCCAAGTTTTCCCTGCCGTCCGGCGAAGCTCCAACCGGTGATGATCCGCGCCAGCGACGTCACGTCGGCCTGGGTGTAGCCGCCGCCGACCCCGAGCGTATGCAGTTCCATGATCTCGCGGGCGAGGTTCTCATTCAGGCCGCGCTGACGATTCTGCCCGGCGCGGGAGTCCGGACCGAGCGATTGCTGGTTGTCGAGAAAGAACAGCATGGCCGGGTGCTGCTCGACCGCCTTCAGCATGTCTGCGAATCGCCCAAGCACGTGCGGACGGATCGCCTCGCGCTCGAACGAGCCCGCCCATATCCGCGCCAGTTCGCCTTTGCTGGCGGAGATGCAGAAGTGGTTGGACCAGAACGCCACCAGCCGTTCGGTGAAACCGCACTCGGCGATGACGGCGCGCTGCAGCCGCGCCAGCGCCTCGGCACGATAGGTCTTCTGAATGATATTGAGTGGCGGCGGCGGCTTGGCCGCATTCGGCGGCGCCGTGTCGCTGGCCGTCATGGCCGCATTGGCAGGGCCGCCTTCCGGCGCCATCATCGCCGGTTCTTTTCCGGCCATTGCCATTGCGGCACTGTTCAGCGAAAGGCTTCGCCGCGTCGGCTTGGGGTTGGTCGTCGGTGGCGTTGGCGCGGACTCCGCTGCGCCCGCCTTCGAGGCTGCATCGCGCGCGAGCTTGACCTCGGCCTGATAGGCAAATGCCGCCTCCGCCAGTTCCGGCGTCGACTGCAGTCCCGGCATCTGCAGCAGCGCCCCGCCCGGGCGGTTCAACTCGGCTTTAACAAAACCACGGGGATCGGAGGCGGCGTTGGCCAGATCGCCGGAGGCGCCGCCGCGCGCGCCAAATCCGAAGCGGCTGAGCGCGACAAGCGCGATTTGCGGATCACGGGACATTGCAGTTCCCTTCGGGCTTTCCTTGCGCGGTCGTACGTATATAATTCCGTGAACACGATGCTGCTCCGCGCGACGTGAACCCGATATGAAAAATCCGGCCGCAATTCGGCGCCCTTCATGACAAATCGTCCAGAAACAACGATCTTGCGACATCTCAGCTGTTGCCGTTGCGGAACGGAATTCACCTGCAGCCTGTCGGCACAATGCTGGTGCGCCAAGGAAGCGGCGCGGCTGCCGATGCCGGTTGAGAGCGACGATTGCCTGTGCCGCGATTGCCTGCGCCAGCTGGCGGGCACCGACGCAGGCTAATAGGCCGCGCTCAGGCGTTTCCGGCTGTCGCTACTCTGCTGGGCCTGCGAACAGCAGCAGGTTGCCGTCGGGATCCCGGACGATAAAATCCCGCGCCCCCCAGGGCTCGCGCTTGAGCGGTTGAAGAAACTCAGCACCGGCGCCCTCAAACTCGAGAAACAGCGCCTTGATATCCTCCGGATGCGCGACGGTGAAAGAGGCCGACAGCAACTCCTCGCGTGCCCGGCGCACCGGATCGATCAGCGGCTGATCCACGCCTCGCAAATTGATGCGTGCGCCATCGCGCTTGACCTGCGCATAGAACGGCGGCTCACCGTGGACGAAGGCGACGTCGAAACCAAGCTTGCTTTTGTAGAAATCGCAGGACACCGAGATGTCGGCAACGAGCAGTTGCGGTTCGGCGCCGGCGATGACTGCTCTTCTGGAACTAGCTTCGACATGATCCGGCATCAAGGACGCGTTCCGGGTTGGCCCAGTATGCAGCGTCGTCAGCATGGCCGAAGGGCCTCCCATCTGTCAATATTCGATCCTGGCGCTCTCGATCCTGCCGCCGTATGGAAACCCACGTGACGCAGAACTGGAACATCGGCGCGGTGCTGCTCGACATGGACGGCACGCTGCTTGATACCGAGCAAGTCTATCTCGAGAGTCTCGTCACGGCATTGACCGCGTTCGGCTATCCGGACGCCAGGGCGATGGGGCACGCGATGCACGGTCTTCCGGGCCCGCAATGCGAGCACATGCTGCGCAACCACTATGGCGAGGACTTTCCGCTGGCAGACGTCAACAGAGCCTTCGCTGTCCGAACAGACGAGATGCTGCGGGAAGGTCTCCCGTTGAAACGCGGGGCGATCGAACTGCTCGACGCCTTGGGCGCGGCCGGCTGTCCGATGGCGATCGTGACGTCATCTTCGAGGCGGACCGCGCATGAGCATCTGACGCTTGGCGGGATCCGGTCGCGCTTCGAGATGATCCTGACACGCGACGATGTGATCCGCGGCAAGCCAAGCCCTGAACTCTATCTGTTGGCCGCGGCCACAATAGGCGTTCAGCCGCGGACCTGTGTCGCCATCGAAGATTCCAATCCGGGCATCGCCGCCGCCCACGGCGCCGGCACCATCCCGATCATGGTGCCGGACATTCTGCCGCCTACCACCGAGACGCAGGCCATGTGCGCGGCCATCCTGCCCGATCTGCACGCCGTGCTGGCCTTGCTGCGTGAACATGGCCTGCCTAAAAGTTAGCGGCGTTCGTGGCGCTGGCGGCCCAAGGCTTGTTGCGCCTCTATTGCTTCACGATTGGCTGGCCCGGCGAGTGGCACGCGATGCCGTCGAAGGCGTCGAGCAGCCTTTCGCGCCCCGCACAAAGCTGCTCGCTCTCAGGACGAACCGTTGGAGTGTCTTGGTGTGGATGCCTTCGTCGGATCTCTCAACCGTCATTGCGAGGAGCTCTTGCGACGAAGCAATCCATACTTGGTATTTGCTGAGCCATGAATTGCTTCGCTTGCGCTCGCAATGACGGCGGGTGATGACGATGCCGCGCTACTTCACCACCGCCGCGGTCTGTCCGAACAGCAATTTGCGTTCTTCCTCGGTGCGGATCGTCGGCTGGCCGAAATTCGGATTGACCTCCTTGGCCTTGGCGTAGGCGCGCAGCGTCGCCGGGCGTTCGCGGATGGTCTCCAGCCAGCGCTTCAGGTGCGGAAAATCCTCGATGTTCTGGCCCTGGTTCTTGTACGGCACAACCCAGGGATAGCTCGCCATGTCGGCGATCGAATAATCGCCGGCGATGAATTCCCGATTCGAAAGACGCTTGTTGAGCACGCCATAGAGACGGTTGGTCTCGTTCACATAGCGCTCGATGGCATATTTGATCTTTTCCTGGGCGTAATTGGAGAAGTGATGGTTCTGCCCGGCCATCGGACCGAGCCCGCCCATCTGCCAGAAGGTCCATTGGATCGCGTCATATCGGCCGTAGATGTCGGCAGGAAGGAACTTCCCGGTCTTCTCCGCCAGATACAGCAGCATGGCGCCGGATTCGAACACCGAGAGTGGCTTGTCGCCGCCCTTCGGCTCGTGGTCGACCAGCGCAGGAATCCGGTTATTCGGCGCGATCGCCAGAAACTCCGGCTTGAACTGGTCACCCTTGCCGATGTTGATCGGGAAAATCCTGTAAGGCAGCCCAGCCTCTTCGAGGAACATCGTGATCTTGTGGCCGTTCGGCGTGGTCCAGTAATAAAGGTCGATCATGGTGTGTTCCCGGCGGTGATGGAAGTTGAGCGGCGGCCATCGCAAAGTAGATGCGAATGCATGAATGTCGTCCCAACCCCCGGGCCAAGTCAATGGGCGCTGGTCCCAGGGCGCAGGAAAGTGATCAGGCCGTGCCGCAGCAGCCAACAGGCCGCAGGCGGCCGCCTAAGAGTGTTCAAAAGACGCGGCCGTGGCTGAGCAGGAATTTTTCGCCGGCCTCGGTGATGACCACCCTGACGCCCGCACCCGCGACCGGCTGGCGCGCGACGAAGCCGCGATCGATCGCATCCTCCCAGATCGTCAACCGCGGACATGAGGTTCGCCAGGTCTCGATCACCTCGGAATAAAGCCTTGGCTCGCGCGCGACCCATTCGACGAGATCGAGCACCAGCGGGTCGGTCGTGTCGGCCATCGGATCTCCCCTATCGCTTAGAACGTCAGCGCATTATTGCGCCCAAGCAGCGGCGGGTAGGGTGGGCAAAGGCGCCTTTTGCGCCGTGTCCACCATTTTCGGATACGGAAAGAAAGATGGTGGGCACGTCATCGGCCCGCGCATTTGCGCGATCCGATGGCTTTGCCCACCCTGCCCCTGAAAACCGCTCATCCCCCGAAGGCCTGCGCGATCGCCGACTGCGCCTCCTGCTGGATCTGCCGCAGGTGCGCCTGGCTCTTGAAGCTTTCGGCATAGATCTTGTAGACGTCCTCGGTGCCCGACGGCCGCGCCGCGAACCAGCCGTTGTCCGTGTTGACCTTGATGCCGCCGAAGGATTGGCCGTTGCCGGGCGCGGCTGTCAGCACCGCCCGCACCGGCTCGCCGGCGAGTTCCTTGATGGCGAGTTTTTCCGGCGACAGCGCCTTCAGCAGGTTCTTCTGCGCCGGCGTCGCCGGCGCGTCGATCCGCTCATAGAAGGGAACACCGAGTTCGTCGGTCAATTGCGTGAACAATTGGCTGGGGTCGCGTTTGGTTTGCGCCGTCATCTCAGCCGCCAGCAGGCCCAGGATGAGGCCATCCTTGTCGGTGGTCCAGACCGATCCGTCGCGCCGCAGGAACGAGGCGCCGGCGCTTTCCTCGCCGGCGAACCCGAAACTGCCGTCGCTCAGGCCATCGACAAACCATTTGAAGCCGACCGGAGTTTCGACTAGCCGACGCCCGATCTTTTTCGCGACCCGATCGATGATCGCACTCGACACCACGGTCTTGCCGATCGCGCTGTCGGAGCGCCAGTGCGGGCGATGCCCGAACAGATAGAAGATGCCGGCGGCCAGATAATGGTTCGGATTCATCAGGCCGTTGGAGCGGTTCACAATGCCGTGGCGATCGGCGTCGGTGTCGTTGGCGAAGGCAACGTCGAATTTGTCGCGCAGGCCGATCAGCCGCGCCATCGCGTAGGGCGAGGAGCAGTCCATCCGGATCTTGCCATCCCAGTCGACGGTCATGAAGCGGAAGGTCGGATCGACGGCGTCGCTGACGATGGTGGCGTCGAGGCGATAGCGCTCGATGATCGGCTGCCAGTAGGCCACCGCCGCGCCACCGAGCGGGTCGATCCCGATCCTGACGCCGGAGGCGCGGATGGCCTCCATGTCGACGACATTGATGAGATCGGCGACGTACGGCCCGATGTAATCATGGCGGTGCACGCAGGCCGCCTTGCGCGCCCGGTCGTAGGGAATGCGCTTGACCCCCTCAAGGCCGGCTTCGAGAAAGCCGTTGGCGGCGCGCTCGATGACGGCGGTGATATCGGTATCGGCCGGACCGCCGTTGGGCGGATTATATTTGAAGCCGCCATCCTCGGGCGGATTGTGCGACGGTGTGATCACGACGCCGTCGGCCAGGCCGCTGGCGCGGCCCTTGTTGTAGCTCAGGATGGCGTGGGAGACCGCCGGCGTCGGGGTGTAGCCATCATGCGCGTCGATCATCACCTCGATGCCGTTGGCCGCGAACACTTCCAGCGCACTCGCCAGCGCCGGTTCCGCCAGCGCGTGGGTGTCGATGCCGACGAACATCGGGCCGTTGACGCCGGCCTTCAGCCTGACATCGCACAGCGCCTGGCTGATCGCGACGATATGGTTCTCGTTGAAGGCGTTGTTCAGCGAGGAACCGCGATGGCCTGATGTGCCGAATGCCACCCGTTGCGACGGCACCTTCGGATCGGGTTGGCCGGCAAAATAGGCCGTCACCAGCCGCGGGATGTTCGCCAGCATCGATGGGTCTGCGGGCTTTCCCGCGCGCGGGTTGACATCAGCAGCCATTCGGTTCCCTCGATGATATCCACCGCTTTCGTGCCGATGCCGGCCTTCCTAGCGTCGCATACTTAGGGCTTTTGCCCTTTCCTGTCATCCGGACTCATCCCATATTCGGCTGATGGCCAAGAACCCAGATCCTCCCCAAAAGCCCGGCAGGACCGCGAAGTCCAAGGCGCCAAATTCCAAGGCGTCGAGGCCGGACGTGCAACCGATCGGGCCGGCCTTGGCGGAACTGCTCAACCCCGCCATCAACCGCGGCGAGAGCGGCATCGGCTCCTCCACCGGATTGCAGCCGCCACCAGATAATTCGAGGGACCGCCGCGCCGGTGGCGAAGCCGCCGCGCATCGCGCGCGAGCCTCGACGCCGAAGTCTTTCGGCGATGGCGATACCGGACCGCGAACCAATGCCCAGCGCGCGGACCTGGTGGGAACCACACCGCCCGTGCGGCAGCCCCCGTCCGAGGGATCCCAGCCTGCTTCCCCTCTCACGCTTGCGGGGGAGAGTCTGGATGGGCGTAGTTCCGCGAATCCCGGTTTCGATGAAGCCCCGCAGCGCGAATTCGCGCCCGCCCAGTACGGCACCTCGGCAACGATCCCGGCGCTCGATCCGGAACTGGCCAGGCAATTCGGCTTCACCACCGAGGAGGAAGACGCCGCGGCGATGGCGCGGCCGCCCCGCAACAGGATGGAGGCGCTCGGCGTCGCCGCGACCGCGGATGCGCTGGAAAGCCTGATCCGCGACGGCCGGCCCGAATTCAAGGGCGAGGATGGCCGGATCAAGATATGGACGCCGCATCGGCCGCCGCGTCCCGAGAAATCCGAAGGCGGCGTGCGTTTTGTCATCAAATCCGACTACGAGCCGAAGGGCGACCAGCCGACCGCTATTGCCGAACTGGTCGAGGGCATCCAGCGCAACGACCGCACCCAGGTGCTGCTCGGCGTGACCGGAAGCGGCAAGACCTACACCATGGCCAAAGTTATCGAGGCCACCCAGCGCCCCGCCATCATCCTGGCGCCCAACAAGACATTGGCGGCGCAGCTCTATGGCGAGTTCAAGAGCTTCTTTCCCGACAACGCGGTCGAGTATTTCGTCAGCTATTACGACTACTACCAGCCCGAGGCCTATGTGCCGCGGACCGACACCTATATCGAGAAGGATTCGTCGATCAACGAGCAGATCGACCGCATGCGCCATTCCGCGACGCGAGCGCTGCTCGAGCGCGACGACGTCATCATCGTCGCCTCGGTGTCGTGCATCTACGGTATCGGCTCGGTCGAAACCTATACCGCGATGACCTTTGCGCTGAAGAAGGGTGAGCGCATCGACCAGCGGCAGCTGATCGCCGACCTGGTGGCGCTGCAATACAAGCGCACCCAGGCCGATTTCACCCGCGGCACCTTTCGGGTGCGCGGCGATGTCATCGACATCTTTCCGGCGCATTATGAAGACCGCGCCTGGCGCGTGAACCTGTTCGGCGACACCGTTGAAAACATCGAGGAGTTCGATCCGCTCACCGGCCACAAGCAGGACGAACTCGAATTCATCAAGATCTACGCTAATTCGCACTACGTGACGCCGCGGCCGACGCTGGTGCAGGCGATCAAGTCGATCAAGAGCGAATTGAAGCTGCGGCTGGACCAGCTCAACAACCAGGGCCGCCTGTTGGAAGCGCAGCGGCTGGAGCAGCGCACCACCTTCGACCTCGAAATGATGGAAGCGACCGGCTCCTGCGCCGGCATCGAGAACTATTCGCGCTATCTGACCGGCCGCCGGCCCGGCGAACCCCCGCCGACGCTGTTCGAATATGTTCCCGATAATGCGCTGGTGTTCGCCGACGAAAGCCACGTCACCGTCCCGCAGATCGGCGGCATGTTCCGCGGCGATTTCCGGCGCAAGGCGACCTTGGCCGAATATGGCTTCCGGCTGCCCTCCTGCATGGACAACCGTCCCCTGCGCTTCGAGGAATGGGACATGATGCGCCCGCAATCGGTCGCGGTGTCGGCGACGCCGAGCGCGTGGGAATTGAACGAGAGCGGCGGCGTGTTCGTCGAGCAGGTGATCCGTCCGACCGGGCTGATCGATCCGCCGGTCGATATCCGCCCGGCCCGCACCCAGGTCGACGACCTCGTCGGCGAGGTCCGCGCCACCGCGCAGGCCGGCTACCGCAGTCTGGTCACCGTATTGACCAAACGGATGGCGGAAGACCTTACCGAATACCTGCACGAGCAGGGCATTCGTGTCCGCTACATGCACTCCGATATCGACACCATCGAGCGCATCGAGATCATAAGGGATTTGCGGCTGGGCGCCTTCGACGCGCTGGTCGGCATCAATCTGTTGCGCGAGGGCCTCGACATTCCCGAATGCGCGCTGGTCGCGATCCTCGACGCCGACAAGGAAGGTTTCCTGCGCAGCGAAACCTCGCTGATCCAGACCATCGGCCGCGCCGCGCGCAATGTCGACGGCCGCGTCATCCTCTATGCCGACCAGATCACCGGCTCGATGGCGCGCGCCATCGCCGAGACCGACCGCCGCCGCGAAAAGCAGGTCGAATACAACACCGCCAACGGCATCACGCCAGAGAGCATCAAGAAATCGATCGGCGATATCCTCAACTCGGTCTACGAGCGCGACCATGTGCTGGTCGAGATCGGCGACGGCGGCATGGCCGACGACGTGATCTCGATCGGGCATAACTTCGAGACCGTGCTGAACGACCTGGAAACGCGGATGCGCGAAGCCGCCGCCGACCTCAATTTCGAGGAAGCCGCGCGCCTGCGCGACGAAGTCAAACGCCTGCGCGCCACCGAACTGGCCGTGGTCGACGATCCCACCGCCAAGCAGCGCACCGTGCAAGGCAAGGCCGGCGCCTATGCCGGGATGAAGAAATACGGCGAAGCCGCGAATCTGCCGACGGCGGCGATGAAGAAGCGTGGCGCTGCATCCGCGTCCCCGCGCACCGGCGCCTCTTCCCCCTCTGCCCGTTCTCTTGCCCGGCATAGCCCGCAGGGCGACGACGGGTCGCGGGGAGAGGGTCGGGGCTCGCCCCGGCGAAGCCACTTGGCGAAGCCGGGTGAGGGGCAGTCCACGGGTGGTGCCATCCGCAGCTCGAAAGTCCACAAACCCCATCTCGACGAAATGCACGGCCCGGAGTCCCTGCCCTATCGCCCGGGCCGCAACACTCCGCGCAAACCGGCGCCCGATGCCGCGAGCACAGGCACCGGCAGCAAAATCTTCCAGCCAACCGACTCGCGCCAATCCGGCCCCGAATTCGGCCCCCTGCCCCGCTCCAGCGGAGGCGCCCCGGGGCATCGCGGCGGGTGGAAGAAGCGGTAGGAATACAGGCTCGATCCAGCTCAATTGGCTCACAGCTAGGTTTGCGGGCGATGGACCCGAAGCAGCTTGCTAGGCTTACAATTTCTACCTAAGGTTCACGATCCTCGAACCCCTCGAACCGGCATGCGATTTTGGCTAGCTCTTTTCTTCTCGAAACGCGAATTTCATAGACGCGCCTTCGAAGAAGTATTTGTTGTAATCGTAGTTTCGATTTTTCCCTTGTTGCTGCTGCCGTTTATTGACGGCATACGCCTTTCGGCTGAAACGCCGTTCGATTTTACCGCGACGATTTGGTCTGCGGTCGCATCTGGGCAGCTTTATCTATACAGCTTTGCTCTATTTGGTACTCTTATTTGGCTTTGCGTGGAGGATGTTTCAAGCAGACCGTTCCCACCCCGAAAGTACTTCTCGATTGCAGCGATACTAACCGCTTTTCTATGTCTACTTGTGTACAGCTTTGATCCCAGCCTGACTAAGCCGCTTAACCCAGTCTTGGTAACAATAAGCGCATGGATCTATGCCGCCTACGTGATGATGTATTACGCCCTTCTTGTCTTTAAGATGCTTCGGGCGCCTTCTGTATCAGACACCGTCGACAATGAAGTTACGACTCTCATCGGTCAGAGCAGAAAAGTGCAGGATCAAGGACCATGATGAGCATCCCTGTTTTCGAAGTCTCTCAACCGGTTGGAGCTTTCTTTATTGGCGTGATGCGCGCCGATCATCTCTTTAGTATCTGCCGCTTTGACTACCGACGCATGCAGTATACGAACGGCTATGTCGATTTTCTCGGCATTCAAAGAGAGCTGAACAAAAAACGAATCTCAGAAATAAAACAATACGTAACAACCGCAGAAGCCTGCTTTCCGACATCTATCGTTATCTCGATCGATGAAAAGTGCGCCCGTATCGAAGATGCCGACGTTGTCGGTGCGAAAATATTGAAGATCTTCGAGTATATTGATGATCAAACTCCGGAATTGTCGATAAAGCTTGAAGAGATTGGATCCATAATCGATGGCCAGCATCGGCTAAAGGGAATGGAGGAGGCGAACACTATCGACTTCGAAGTACCCGTCTCGATCTTTATAGGACCAGATGACGCCACCGAGGCCATGATTTTTTCAACAGTAAATCTCGCCCAAACCAAAGTTAACAAAAGCTTGGTTTACGATCTATTTGCGCTAGCAAAGTCGCGAAGCCCCGAGAAGACGTGCCATGAAATCGTCGTTGCATTGGATCGGATGGAGGAGAGCCCATTTAAAAATCGCATTAAGCGATTAGGCGTCGCTACGGACGGGAGATTCGGAGAAACGCTCTCTCAGGCAACGATCGTCAAAGGCATTCTTCCTTACATCACAAATGATCCCGTGGCGGATCGCGATAGAGGAAAACGATTCGGGTTCTGGGATCAGGCCCTGGCGCGAGATTCCAATAAACGCATCTTCTACGAGTTCTTCCGACGAAATGAAGATGCAAAAATCTTGAACAATCTATTGAATTACTTCAACGCCGTTAGAGAAAGATGGCCAAATGCATGGGCCGCTTCTGGCACAGGTAACATTATCAACAGAACGAACGGCTACAACGGCTTCATTCGTTTCTTGCGGCCGGCCTATTTATATTTCACATCGGAACCCAGAGTAGTAGCAAAAACGGACTACGCTTCGATATTTGATCGTACAAAATTATTGGACTCCGAGTTCAACCCAACTACATTTCTTCCTGGCACAAGCGGGTCAACTCGGCTGTATAACTTGCTGATGGAGCAAAGCGGAATAGCCAGAGGTTAGCGGCAGCGCATAAAACAGCTCAAGACATAGCCACAGACACAAACGTCTGAAGGCCCACGTCGCACACTCCGCGCCTTTATCGAAGCTGAGTTGCTTAACTCATCGACTGATGCCACCTGCTAATCGCGGGCCTTAGCAGACTCTCAACCTCGCGGTCCTTCCAAGCGGATCCGATGAGAATTAATGCCTCTTGCGTTTTGCCTCTATATGACTTGTCACCTGACAAGATACTCGTTCGCTCAACCGGCATAACTGTCGCGAAACGTTTATAAAGATCTATCACAGTGGGATGGTATGCGTTGGTTGCCAAGAACGAAGCTCCGCTGCGCGCCTTTGACTTTATCGCTTCGGCCAATCTCACTTGATCATTCCAGGAGAAGATGCTCTCGTTATATTTGATGAAGCCGTTACCGTTGTGCTTTACCGTATAGGGGGGATCAATGAAGACGAAATCCCCATCCCTCACTCCGTTGATGACTTTTTCAAAGTCACCCGTGATTATTTTCGCGGAGGCAAGAGCTTCGCTAACAGCGGCGAAATCGTCATCGTCAAAGATAACTGTGTCTTTTGTTCCGCGCGGAACATTAAACTGGCCCCGTAGGTTTTCGCGATAGAGGCCATTCCAACACGTCCTATTAAGATAAAGGAACTGGGCGGCACGCGAAGCGTCGCTTCGAAAGATTTTTGAGCGAATTTCATAATAATATGCGTCGCAATGATTGCGCGCATGCTTCGACAGATGGGTCAACACACGTCGATAGTCACGACGCAGCGAGGAATACACGTTCATCAGCGCGGGATTGACATCCGCGATGATGCTTTGGTCGGGCTGCAGATGAAAGAATATCGCGCCGCTTCCAATAAAGGGCTCTACGTATCGATCGAAGTTAACGTCAAACAAGTGAGGATATCGCTGAACGAGCCAACGCTTTCCACCAGCCCATTTTAGAAAAGGCTTCATTTTACACTGCTATCAATTGCCGCTTGATGAGCGCTTGATAAATCAGCTGGATTTGGTCAACCTCTGCATCGTCATAACCGCGATTGTACGGATGCGCCGATACCCGTCGCAATTTGTTAATTTCGTCGAACCAGCGAATATGCTTTCGGTTAGATTGCTCATCGGGTAGCTGAATGTCTAATTCGTCCTTGAAGTGAACCCAGTTCTTGGGAGTCTCGACGATTTTTCGGAGGTCGATAAAATCGAGATAGGTCGCTAAGTCTTTCTGCTTATCAGGATCACCTTCAACCTGCTTCTCAAATGCTTTGGTCAAGATTGCTTTGCTCTCGACTGCAAGGTTGAGATAGTTATCTTTGTTCCCGTAAACTTCTCGTAGCCGCTTAATCACGTGGCGGTGCACCGCTTCCACTATGTCGCGGACCTTCCTATCGGCCTCCTGCCGGCGCGTTGCGTCGTATTTCCGGAGGTCCTCTTCGAAGCCAGGGGGAACGAACGTCGCAGACTTCTCGTGTATTAATTCTCGAAGGCGATGCTGGAACACTCGCTGCCCGCCCGCGCCAAAGGGGACGTTGAAGCGCAGCTCCAACGCATCATCAGCCACATTGTTGAAGTAATGGATGCAGGGCTGTGCATGGGGCTCGATCTTTTCCACAATTACCTTGGGGTGAAGTTCTCTGGGGTCTTCATGATCTTTCGCGGACATGTGGGAGATCAGGTCTCCTAGCAACCTGATGAGTGCCGCGACCCCTACGTTCGTGGCAAATTTGCCTGCCTTTGCGGCGTTCCACCTTTGAGGGTTGGCCACTCTGAACAGGTCGAAATATTCGGTGAGAAGTTCACTGAGCGATGTAATAGCCTCCCGGGGATCCTCCCACAACAGCGGCCCTTGCACATAGGTAGTGCTCCCGGCCGCGGTGACAATCTTGCCGAGCAAACCCGACTGTAGCGTCGCATCAACCAAGTACGGTATCGTGAGGATGCTGCCGTCGCCGCGCTTGATTTCGGCGCCAGCGACTTTGTCCCCGAATGGACCGTCTTCGTCATCTCGCATGAGATCGAACGCTCGAGATGCAATCGCCCGTAGTTGCTCTCTCTTATCAGCGGAATCGAGCTTGATTTCGCCGGTGATCTCGTCGAGCAGCTTCTTCGAGACACTTTTCTGCTTGCTATTAATGTCGGCAAATATCTTGGTCTCATCTGGAATGGAGATGTTTTCGAAGGCGAGAAACGGCAAGTGTGAACCTCGCTCATCTTCATCGAGTTCTGTATATCCGTAGAGGCGATGCTGGCCGTCAATTATCCATGCCGACTTGTAGGTGTCCGGCAAGGTCATCTCGCCGGGAGTTATGCCGAATTCGTCCTCCGGCTTCAGCTGATCAAAGCGAATCCTCTTCTTGAAATTCAAGATGATCGCGTTAGGGAAGAAGCCGCCGTTCGCAAGGTATCCAGCGATTTCCTTCAACCGGGGTCGATGAATGAGCCGCTGATACGAAGGAGCAGCATTGGGATCTCGGAGATCGCGATGATTTACAAATGCGATGGGCAGAATAGTCTCAGCGGAAGCAAAAAAGGTATATGCTTTGTGAGCGCCTAGTTTGGTACGCATCGCAAATACCTTGCGCTCCAATGCGTGTACTTTGGTGTTCGCGAGAAACTCGGCGTGGAATTGATATCGCGCAGCTTTGCCGATGCGCTTTGCAATTTCTTTATAATAGAATAGGTCTTTTTCCGTAACGACCTTGATGTTAGCTCCTTCGGCACGGGCTAGGTCGGGCTGAGACCATTCGACGTTCTTGGTAACAAAGAACCAGATAATTTTTTGCTTGAAATCTGAACCAAGGAAGCGGCGAAGGGTATTAGCAATAGGCTTTTGATTTGCTACAAAATCCCCGATGTCCTTTTGAAGCTGGCGTTTTGTACGCTTCTCGCAGGACTTGCACTCAGCGATAATGATCGTCTCATTGTCATACGCGAAGACATCGACTTGCTTAGAAACCGTAACTCGTTTGTTGCTTGTGACTTCAATCTGAAAATTTCTGCCGACATTTAAGTTGGGGTAGCCGAAGTTATACAGAAGGCACCAAAACTCGTTCTCAAGTTGCTCATCGTGGAGCCTAAGCTTCTGATAGCGGTCAGAGCTTTGGTTTTCTCGAACGAGTTCCCAGCCCTCAGAGATGGCATATTCGGATTCGTCCCTCCTAAACGTACGCTGATCGTAACGTGTCTTTCTCGCCTTATACTCGGTCACCCGAGCCGCGTTTGTCGTGGCAAGTTCGCCAAGCATAGCATCCCCAGGCTGGGCATAGATGACATCGCCAGTTATGTCTTGCAGGTTGTACACCGATTCGCAAGAAAGCAGCGGTATTCAGGGGCTTAAGACCACCCCGCCTAACCGTAAGCGGCTGGATCATAACTCCGGATTGCATTCATCGCTTGTGAATCACGCCGCGAGGCAATGGGCGCAATGCCCGCACTGCGCGCCCGGGACATGTCGCCCTTCAAGGGCGAGGACCTGACGGAGATTATCGCGCAGGAAGCAACGAGTTCGCAGCCATTCGTTCGCCAGACTCAGCCGACCACGAACCCGATATCCCGAAGTCGGACGCTTTCCAACCCGGGCGAAGGCCAAGGCATTCCTGGCTTCGATTGAAGACGAATGATCCGTCATTTGCAGATAAGCCTTCACCCGACCGTCGGCGATCTGAGGTAGCAACACCCGAAACCCACGATCGGTCATGGGTCATAGATTCTCGTCATCGGAACCGCGCTTGGTCGGACCCTTCCGCCCCGCAATGACGACGTGGGCAAGCGCGGCATTCACCCCTCCGCTCGAGAACTCTATTTTTGGCTTATATTATCGGGCGCGCCATCGCCTGTCACGTGCAGATCGAAGACCGTGCAGATCGAAGAGCTGTGCCGGCCCTCCCCCGCCCCTAAATCCTGCCCTGTCCCGCCGGCGCCGGTCCATCCTGTTGCTCCTGCTGCTGCCGCGCCTGCTCCTTGGCATGGTGGCGGCCGTAGAGGCAGCCGGCGACGGCGCCGAGCACGCCGTGATGGCCGGCGAAGTGACCGGCGACGCCGCCGACCGCGGCGCCCTTCAGGCAACCCCTGGCGTCGGCCGAAGCCGCGGAAAACGCCAGCGCGGCGGCGGCGAGCAGGGCGGCTATCGTCTTCATGGCGGGAATCCTCTTCAAGCGGCCGGCGTGCCCCGAACGGAGCGAGAGCAGAACGTGGATCAGGCGATCTCGTTCCATCCCCGCGTTGCGCTGAGTCAGGTAGGAACGGCGGAGCCGCTTTCAAGGGGAAGTGAAGAGCCGCGGAATGGCGCTCAGTTGTTCGGCACCTTGTCGTTCGCCGGAACATAGGTCCCGTTGTAGAGATATTCGTAGTCGTGCCAGCCGGTCACCGCCGGATCGGCCGATGTGCCGGTCAGTTCAAAGCGCAGCGCGTCGAACATGTCGCCCTCGGGCTGGCTGGTGGTGAAGGTCAGGATGTTGTCGAAGCTGGGGGGATTGAGGTTCGACACATCCCATTGGTAGGCGATCCACTGGTAATAGCCGGCAAGGCCGCTGCGCACCATCGCGTCGCTGGTATTGATGGCGTGCCAGCTGAGCGGGTGACCATTCAGGCTGACCGTCAGGCTGCCCTCGGCCGCCGCAAGGCCAACCGACAGCACGGCAAAGCGGGCACCCGCCGCCTGCGCGCTGGTGGTGATGAAATGAACGGTCATCGGCGGCACTTCCGTCGCGACGCCGTTGCTGCCGGCGGCTCCCGGCAGACCCGCGACATAGGCCGGAATGGCAAAGGTGTAGCCGTCGGTGGTGTCGTCGCTCGCGTTAAAGACACCCCCGAACAATCCCGGATCAAATTGGCCCCAGAGCACGTAGTTGATGGTAGTGACGTCGTTGGTGGCGGGCTGGGACCCAACCGCCGTCGCGTAGTAGATCTGCGCACCCTGGGTCGCCGCGTAGTCCTGCCAGTAGTTGTAGCTGCCCCAGAAATTTCTCAGCTCGATGCCGCTGACGTTGCCATGGTTTAACTCGGAGGCGGAGCGGTCGGGCGTGCCGATGGTCCAGACCGGCGCCGTGCTGGCGAAGTTCTCCGGCGTGAATTGCAGCGCGGTGAGGTCGAGTTCGCCGCCCGCCGGCATATTGACGCCGTCGACCCGCAGTTCGCCCCATTGCCCGAGCACGTAGGCGCTGAGACGATAACTGCCGGGTGCCACGCCAGCGATCGTGGCGGTGCCATCGGCGCTCAGGTTCTGCCAGTACTGGTAGCCGGCGGACGAGGCCTGGAAGTTGGTTGCATTGTCGGCCAATACGGCCCACGCGGTATTGGCGGGCGTCGGGCCGCCACCGGCGATGGCGGTCTGCACGGCGCCGCGGTCGGTGGCGACGACATATCCGTTGGCATGCAATTCACCCTCAATATCGTAGAGCGCAAGTGCCGAGGGAATGATTCCGACCGCGTCGTCATAGAGGTCGTCCGGCGTCGCCAACGTGGCGTCGAAGGCGTTGAAGTGGAACGCATATGGACCGAACAGGCGCCTGGTATCGACCCCTTGCGGCGGGGTGTACGTCACGGCGCCGCCGATCAGGTGCCCGGACAGGCATTCCATCATCAGAATGTTGTCGGTGAAGATCAGGTCCTGCTTGCTCGGGCCGCCCACCAGCGTTTCCGCACGGGGAATGACCGTCCAGGCCCCATAGGTCGGACCGAATACGCCATGTGCCAGATGCTGGTACTCGTAGGAGGAGTAATCGTATTTGGTGTAGAACTGACGGGAAAATCCGGCGGGAAGCGGCAGGCCGTGCAGGTCGAGCACGGCGTTCGACACCTGCCGCCCGGGATCGGTGTTGTTGAGCACGGTGGGGCTCGGTAACGGAATGGTGGTGGGGCCCTGGTTGTGCAGGCCCGAATTGTCGGAATAGGTCTGGTTGAACAGGGTCTGGCTCAGTCGAAACACATACTGGACCTGGCCGAGATTGCCGGCGATGTCGGTGGCCGCGTGATCGGCGACGACATACACATGCAACGTGGGCTGATTGGGCTGCAGCAGGAAATGCTGGGTCAAGGTGAACGCATTGCTCGTGCTGGAGGCCGTCGTCACCCACCAATCCAGATAGGCCGGGGCCCTGTGGAAGCCGGCGGTCATGGTCCCGCCACCCAGATTGGTGCCATCGTTGTCCATGTACAGCCCCGACGGCTGACCGTGGGCGCCGATATGCGTGGTATCGACCAGATTGTCCGGATGTCCGGCCAGAAAAATGCCAAAGACATTGCCGGTCTGGGAATCCCAGTCCAGGGTCAGCGATCCGTTGCTGATCTTCCAGTCCAGCGGGTTGCTGGTGTCGATCGAGAGCTGCGCCCGTGCAGGCAGCGACAGGCCGAACCAACAGGCGAGAGCCAACAGCGTGTAGATACAGCCTCGCGGGCGCATGAGGGATCTCCGCGACTGAACCAATGAGGGGCGTCCCGAAACGAGAGATTGTATTATAATACAATTCTATCTTGGGTGAGTGCCTATATTATCGGCGGGACGGCCCTCATCCGCTCTCCGGAGATGTCTCTCCGCCAGTCTGACTCGCGGACATTCTCCTCACTCGGCCGGTTTCGCCGGACGAGTTCCTGCTCCCCGCACGCGGGAAGCGCAGAGTGCGCGCCCGACCGGCGCGGCTCCCTCCCTCAATTCAGCTTCTTGCCGCCGCCGGTCACCTCATCCAGGAACGCCCGGGTCTCGCGGTTCAAAAACTCTACATCGGCCGGGAAAAAGCCCCCGGCGGAGGCGTGCCCGGTGACGGTGCCGGGGCTGATCGTCGTGAGTTTGGCGCCGCTGATGTGGGTCGCGGCCTGCTTCGGCTCGAAGTCCGGATTGAGCAGGTCCTTGGTGCCGACGAAGATCAGGGTCTTGGCCTTGATCGATTCCAGCGCCTTGACCGTGTCGCCGTCAAAGCCCGGGGTGGTGCCGAGGTCGTGGCGGTCATAGGCCCAGCTCTGGTAGATCCAGTCGTTGGCGTCCATCGCCTTCAGCGCGGCGGTCTCCTGCTGCTCCAGCCAGGGCAGGACGTCGAGGCCGTTCTTGAACTGCGCCGCATAGATGTCGGGGGTGCGCGCCGCCAGCAGGTTGATGATGTCGCGCCACAGCCGAATGCCTTTTTCGGGCGGGGCGTCATAATTGCCGTCCTGCCAGGCCGGGTCTTCCATGATCGCCTTGCGCGAGGCTTCCATCACCGCCACGCTCCAGGCCGGCGTCTTGGCAAGCGGCACGATCGCCACCAGTGCGTCCATATAGCCGGGATGGCTGACGCCCCATTGCAGGGTCTGCATGCCGCCCATCGACGGGCCGATCACGGCGACGACATGGTCGATGCCGAACTTCTCCTTCATCAGGCGGTATTGCGATTCCACCATGTCGCGAAGGCTGAATTTCGGGAAATGCATGCGCGGCTGGGTCTTTGAATTGCTCGGCGAGGTCGTCAGCCCGTTGCCGATCGCATCGGTACAAATGATGAAATATTTGTCCGGATCGAGCGCCTTGCCGGGGCCGATCATGAAGTCGAGCCGGTGATGATTGCCGCCGATCGCTGTCACCATCAGAATGGCGTTGGATTTGCCGGCATTGAGGGTGCCGTGGGTGACGTAGGAGATCGAAAAATCCCGGATCGCCTCGCCGCTTTCAAGCTTGAGGTCGCCTTCGCTGAAGAGCTGGTGCGGAGGCTGCTGCGGCGTATGCGCCGCGGCCGGCAGCGCCAGCCAAAGGCCCGCGGTAACGAGACAAGCGATCGGTTTGGAGAACATCATGGTTCACTCCCTGGACGGAGGAGCTTTGCGGCCGCCCCTCCTTGCGGCCTCGACGATACGAGCGCAGGCGTCCGCTGTGAAGCGCGGGACTTGGTCGTTGGACATTGCCGGGCGCAGCCGGCGGTTTTCGCGCCACCTGCATACAATCGCTGCCGGATTTGCTAGGCTCGCCGTCGCGCCACCTCTTTCAACCGGGCGCAGGGAGATTTGCCATGGCCAAGGGTCAGATGCGCAGCAACAAGGAGAAGAAGAAACCGAAGGCCGACAAGAACTTGAAGAAGGGCGGCGCGGCGCCGGTCAATCCGTTCGCTGCCAGCAAGGCGTCGAGCGGCCAGGGCGCGACAGCCAAGAAATAGAGCCCAACTGCGTTAGCGCTGACAAAAGCGCCAATGAGCGCCAGGCGGGACGCGCGTAGTCGCGCCCCGGAAGCCGGGTTTTCGACTTCTCTTTGATCCGCATAAACTCCACCAACCTCGGGCGGGGCCTGGTGGCACGCTTTCGCCGCTCCTGTTGCGGAGAGGCAAGGCTGCCCGAAAGGCCCGGGTTTTGGGCAGGCGCCCCCCGGTAACCGTTGCAAAAATGCGGCAGTTCGTGGATAAAATCGTTGCTTGGCTCCCTCCCGGGACCGGTCGCTCGTCACAATTTGGCGCGGATATCTGCGCATCCTTGCCTCACTGGCGCGCCGACGGGCCATGACTTCCAGAACGCGACAGGCCTTACGCGTTGCTACCGATGATTGTGGGCACACTGGGGCGGCCCTATCCTGAGCACGACTGGGTCGAACTCCGCGTCGATGCCGCGCAGGAGACCAGCAAACTCGGCCTCCTCCTTGAGCATGACCCTGCCGCGTGACGGCCTGTATTCGCGAACTGCCGGACGCTACCCATGACACCCAACAGGCCATCGTGGCCGGTGCCCGCCATGGCCCGCGACCGACCAGTACGATGATTTGCAACCAAAGAGGCCGTGAAGCTGTGCCTCGCCGACAACGGCACCCGGCCTCATCGCCAGCCAGACGCGGTCACCCCATGACGAAAAGTTGCTGCACCAGATCGGCACCGGATAGAGGTTGTTCGGCGACATTGGCCTCACCGGCTCCATCGGCGCGACGGCGCGGGCGATCTGCAAGAAGAGTGTCGGCATGGGATGCAATCAAAGCAGGTGACCGCGATGGCGTTAAGGTTGCCACGCGATCTCGCGAATGATCGAGCCTCGCCGCATATTGGCCGCGTTACGGTCAAAATCTCCAGTCCCAATAAGGATCGGTTAACTATCGTCGCGGGCGATGTCGCGTAGACGCGAAACAGAGGGGTAGCCAATGAATTTCGTTCATACTGAAAAACTCGAGTCTGATGAGGACGTTGATTTCAACCCCGCCGCGTCGGAAGTGGAGGCCGGCATCCGGGAGTTCGTCCGCAATGACGTCGCCTATCTGCGCCGCCCGGCGCCGAGCATTGCCGGCGCCGAGCCCGCGCTTCAGCCGGGCGCCGATCCGGTCAACAACATCAATTCGCTGATCCAGCGCGTCGCCGGAACGTCGCTGTCCGAGATCGAAAACCTGATCAACGAACTGGAAAGCCTGCGCGACTTCATGCACACCGAGGGCCAGCGCGTGCTGCGTGAAATCTCCGGCTATGCCCAGCTCAGTCAGACCGCGATGAAATCCACGCGCATCATCGCCGACAATGTGAGCCAGTGGAAACGCACCACCGACGGCCTGCGCAAAGGCTGATCGCCCTGTCGTACGCCGGGATTTGAGGCTTCAGACGCGGGCGGATGGCGGAGCGCAGTTTGCGTGACCGGTGGGCGTTATCCGCCGGGCCGCCCCGGAAATAAGCTCGCAGCAACACCCGCGACATCGCGGCGCAACATCACGGACTCCTTCCCCTGACGACGAAGGCCAACTCGAGGCTTCCGGATTGGTCGATAGGTCGATCGCGGACGCAAGGCCTTTGAACTTGCTGGCCTTGAACTGCGACTAATCGGCAGGCATCGTCAACCGGCAGGGTCAATCCCAGTGAAGAGCGTGCGGCCCGAAAGCCCCGGTCCCATTCCGGCGCGCAGCACGCCGCCGAGGATGGGCATCATCATGATCCGGTTTGTCGGGCTCTTGCTGGTAGCCGTGATCGTGCTGGCGCTGATCTGGATGCGCTGACGGTTCGCCGGCAGTTCGACGATTCCGGGCTAGGGTTAATCAATTGTGACCGGGCGGCTGGTGATCGGCGCACTCTCGAGCGTATAGGCGCCGTCGGCATATCCCTTCACCACCATTCCCGTGGCCAGCATCACCGCCAGCGTCACGGTCGCGAAAATAAATCCAACGAATTTCAAGCCGCTGCGGTCTGCCATGGTGGTTCCCTGCCATCTGTCCCTATGTCTACTATCAATCACCAAGGTTCAAAATCCGTTAGCAGCAAAATGGTTCGACTGTGGTCGTGGCGCCACGCTTCGGCAGGGTTAATAAGAGCAAATGATCTCGGCTCGAGCCGGTTCCGTGATTGTACGGGAGCCGCATGAGCGATGACCGCTGCCACGTACCGTCGTCATACCCAGCGAACGCGATGCGAAAGCGGTGATTCAGTACGCCGCAGCCTTTCGGTTCTATCGCTGGCTCCCCGGAATACTGTCATCGCCCCCTTTCGCGGGCGATGACAGCCGAGAAGTTCGATAACAGCGGAGGAGTTCGGTGACAGCGGATGCAGGCGAATCATGATCCGGCCGCTACCCAGCGCCAGGGTTGCGCCGCGGCACGAACGCTGTTGCCAGCAGCGAGAACACCAGTTGGCCGCGCTGGTTGGTGCCGGTGTTGCGGCCCTCTAGGATGCCCCACTGCGGGCGCTTGTCCGACAACCGCAGCGAATGTACTTCGCTGGCGAAGCTGATGGTGTCGCCCGCGAGCACCGGCTTGATCCAGCGCAATTCCCGAAAACCGGGCGATGGTCCCCACACAGCGACCGGCTCGCCACGGGCGGCAGCCTCGCGGGCCTGGCGCTGGCCGTCGGCGACCAGCAGCTTCATGCACACCGAGCCGACATGCCAGCCCGATGCCGCGAGGCCGCCGAACAACGATTTGCGGCCTGCTTCCTCGTCGAGATGAAAGCGCTGCGGATCGAACTGGCTTGCGAATGTCTTGATCGATTCGGCGGTAAAGGTGAACGACCCCAGTTCGCGCCGCTGGCCGATCTCGATGTCCTCGAAGAAGCGCATCAGCCTCCCCGTTCCGCGGTGAGGCCGGCGCGTCGCGCCACCATGATCGGGGAGACCATTTCGCACAAGGCCTGCCCGGCCGCGTTGCTGACCGCGGCCTTGAACGTCACGATGCCGGTATCCGGACGGCTGCGGGAAATCCTGGCCTCCGTCACCTCGACATCGAGGGTGAGATCGTCATCGGGCCGAAGCGGGGCGAGCCAACGCACTTCGTTAACGCCCGGCGAGCCGAGCGAAGCGGTGCGGCCGATAAAGGAGTCGCACATCATCCGCATCATCAGCGCGCAAACATGCCAGCCGGAGCCGGACAAGCCCTTGAGCATCGATCGCTGGGCCGCCGCCTCGTCGAGATGCATCGGCTGCGGATCAAACTCGCCGGCAAACGCCAGCATTTCCTCGCGCGTGACGCGGCGCGGTCCGAAGGTACCGAAATGGCCGGGCGGAAAATCTTCGAAAGTGAGCATCATGTCGGGGATAGCTGCGAACCGAGCCTGATTGTGGCCGCTATTGGCGGGAATCTCAACCCGCCGCCGCGCATGGCTCATGCTCCACGGGCAAGCACTGCCGCACGGTGCCAGCCTCCGGCTTGCCCGGATCGACGTTCGGAGCTAGGCCGAGTGCCGCCAGCACCAAGGCTTATGTATTCGACTTGCCGGGGGGAGAACCAGCGATGTTTGAATTTCGCGATCTGTTTCAGTGGGACCGCTTTATTACGCCGGCGATCATCAAGGCCTTTTACTGGCTGGTCATCGCGCTTGTCGTGCTGTTTGGCCTCTCCGGGATTTTTTCCGGACTGGCGGCGATGGCGATCAGCCCGTTCGGCGGTTTCCTCTGGCTGTTATCCTCGATCGCCGGCGTGGTCGTCGGCATCATCTTCTCGCGAATCGGCGCGGAATTGATTTTGATCATATTTCGCATCAACGAACATCTCGGCGCGATCCGCGACCAGGGGCAGTTACGTTAGTTATTGAACCTGAAATGCATGACGTCACCGTCGGCGACGACATACTCCTTGCCCTCCAGCCGCAGCTTGCCGGCATCGCGGGCGCCGGCCTCGCCGCCGAGCGCCACATAATCGGCATAGGCGATGGTCTCGGCGCGGATGAAACCCTTTTCAAAATCGGTGTGAATGACCCCCGCCGCGGCCGGCGCCTTGGTGCCGCGATGAATGGTCCAGGCCCGCGCCTCCTTCGGCCCGACGGTGAAATAGGTGATGAGGTCCAACAGCTGATAGCCGGCGCGGATCAGGCGATCGAGGCCGGCCTCCTCCAGGCCGAGCGTGTCGAGAAACTCGGCGCGCTCCTCGCGCGACAGCGTTGCGATCTCCGATTCGATCTTGGCGGAGATCGTCACCGCGACCGCGCCTTCCTTGCTGGCCTGTCCGGCGACCGCTTCTGAGAATGTGTTGCCGGCGGCGGCCGAAGCCTCCTCGACATTGCAGACGTAAAGCACGGGCTTGGAGGTCAGCAACCCCAGCATGCCGAAGGCGCGCTCTTCCTCGGGCTTGCGCTCGAGGAAGCGCGCCGGCCTGCCCTCGCGCAACAGCACCAGCGCGCGGTTGACGAGATCGAGCTGCTCCTTGGCGTCCTTGTCGTTGCCTTTGGCCTTCTTTGTGAGGTTGTCGACGCGCTTTTCCAAACTGTCGAGATCGGCGAGCATCAGCTCGGTCTCGATGGTCTCGATATCGGCCAGCGGCGCGATCTTGCCCTCGACATGGGTAATGTCGGAATCCTCGAAGCAGCGGACCACGTGGGCGATGGCGTCAACCTCGCGGATGGTGGCGAGGAACTGGTTACCGAGGCCCTCGCCCTTGGAGGCGCCGTGCACCAGGCCGGCGATATCGACAAAGGTCAGCCGGGTCGGGATGATCTGGCCCGATTTGGCAATCGCGGCGAGCTTGTCGAGCCGGGAGTCGGGCACCGCGACCTCGCCGACATTGGGCTCGATGGTGCAGAACGGATAGTTCGCCGCCTGCGCCGCCGCCGTTTCGGTCAGCGCATTGAACAGCGTCGACTTGCCGACATTGGGCAATCCGACGATCCCGCATTTAAATCCCATTTCGTCCTCAACATCTTTTCGTTGTCATGGCCGGGCCTGTTCCGGCCATGAACGCCTTGTCTGCTGCAGTCTCAGGAAAGACGTGGTTGCCCGGCACAAGGCCCGGGGTGACGGATACGCGATGCAGTATTCATCCATCGGCGCCGTTATCTTTCGTGCTTCCAAATCCCTTTGCCTGCATCGCCAGGTGCACCTTGTTGGCGAACGCCGAGTCGCGATTGGCGGCGAGCAGCCCGGCATGGTCAGCGATGGCTTCCAGCAATGCCTCGACCCAGGGACGATCGTCCTTCGCAAAATCCGACAATACGTGGCGGTACACGACATCCCTGAGACTGGGATGACCAGCGCCCAGCCAGTCGCGGGGATGTCCAACGCCGAGCCTTACCCGCTTGTAGTCCTTGCCGACCTGCGCCGAGATCGAACGCAGGCCGTTGTGGCCCGCATCGGACCCGCCGATTTTCACGCGCAGCTTCGACGGCGGAAGTTCGATTTCGTCGTGGAAGACGACGAGGTCGGCCAGTCCGAGTGAAGAGTATTCGAGGGCCTCCTTAACCGATCGGCCGGACTCGTTCATGAAGGTCAGCGGACGAAGCAAGAGCACCCGTTCATCATCGAGCGCCCCTTCCGCGGTCTCGCCCTGAAAGCGGCGGCGCCACGGTCCGAAACCGTGACGCCGTGCGATGCCATCGACGGCCATGAAGCCGATATTATGCCGGTTATGCGCGTATTTCGCACCGGGATTGCCGAGACCCACGAAGAGTCGCATGACGCGGCATCCGGCGGCCTATTACTTCTTCTTGTCGCCGCCGGCGGGCGCCTTGGCCGCCGGCGCCTTGGCACCGGCCGCGGGCGCTTTCGCGCCGCCGGCAGCCGCACCGCTCGCGGGCGCAGCCGCCGCACCGGCCGCCGGAGCGGCGCCGGGGGCAGCGGTCGCCGCCGGACCCGCCGCGGCGGCAGCCGCGGCCGCCTTGAGCTCTTCGGCATAGCCGGACGGCGGCACAATGGTCACCAGCGTCACGTCTTCGCGCGACAACGACTTCACGCCTTTCGGCAAATTGATATCGGATAGATGCAGCGAGTGGCTGATTTCCAGACGGCTGACATCGGCCTCGACATACTGCGGAATGTTATCGACCCCGCATTCCAGTTCGATGGTGTGGGTGACGATGTTGACCGTGCCGCCGCGTTTCACACCGGGGGCACTCTCCGCATTCTGGATATGCAGGGGAACACTGACGCGGATGGTCGCGCCTTCGCCGAGCCGCATGAAATCGACATGGATCGGAAAATCGCGCACCGGATCGAGATGGAAGTCGCGCGGAATCACGCGGTGCTTCTTGCCTTCCAGATCGATGTCGTAGATCGTGGTGAGGAACCGCCCCGCCAGGATGCGCTGGCGCAACTCGGTATCGTCGACCGAAATGGTGACGGGGGGCTGTTTGTTGCCATAGATCACTCCGGGCACTCTGCCGGCGCGACGCTCTGCCCGTGCGGCCCCCTTGCCGCCTGCCGGACGAGCGGTCGCCTTCAATTCCTTGACGGTCGCCATCTGATTTAAGTCCTTGTTTTCAAAAAGTTAAAGGCCGCATCGCGGCCCGGTTGCATTCCGCAGCAAGCCTCCAGGGGTGCGGGGGCTGCGGACGTGACGGCGTTCTAGCTGCAAAGGCCGGAAATGACAAGGAAATGCCGGGATTTTTGTGGCCGAGCGGCGGAAATCCCGCTGACGGGCGCGAAACGGGGGGTGCCGGCCGCGTCGAATCAAGATCTGATCGCTTGGCTTGAGCGGGCGACCCAGTCCGCCGCGGCCTCGCGATTGATCACAAATTTCTCTCTAAATAATGGATCCCCGCCTTCGCGGAGATGACATGCTGAGCGATCTCCGCCTTCCCGCCAAGCGAACCGCGCGCGGGGAGATTCAAGAGATCACCCCTCCGTCTTCAGGCCGCCGATATCCGGCGCCGAGGCTGACCCGCCGAGTTTGGCTTCCAGCACCGCGATGCGTGCTTTCAAAGCCTCGTTCTCCTCACGCGCCAGGGCGGCCATGTCCTTGACCGCCTCGAATTCCTCGCGCTTGACGATGTCGAGATCCCTCAGGATCTTTTCAGCCTGGTTGCGGACCACGGCATCGACCTCGCGCTTGACGCCCTGTGCGGCTCCGGCGGCGTCATTCATCAATCGCCCGATCTCGTCGAAAAACCGGTTGCTGGTCTGGGTCATGGCGAAATCTCCACTCGGCGGCAATCGGCGCCTCGCCTGACAATGGCGATTTCGCCGTCACACTTCAAGTGCGCTGACCTCGTTAACCCCTTAAGCAAGTTGCCTTGTCATGATCCGGTTTCCTTGCAATCGTATCGATCGCCAGGCAAAGCGCGCTCAAACGAAAAGCCCGGAGCAACGCCCATGATCGACCAGCAGATCGAGATACCAACCCGGGACGGCCACGTCACCACATTCATCACCCACCCCGAGCGCGACGGCCCGCACCCTGTCATCATTTTCTACATGGATGCGCCGGCTATCCGCGAGGAACTGCGCGACATGGCGCGCCGGCTGGGTACCTCCGGCTATTACGTGATGCTGCCAAACCTTTACTATCGCTCCGGCGTCATGGAACTCGGCCCCCTTCCGGCCGACCCGGAATCGCCCGAGCGCAAGCGCATGTTCCAATTGATGGCCTCGATCAACATCGCCATGGTCATGGAAGATACCACCGCCCTGTTGGCCTATGCCGATGGCCAGGCCGCTGCGCGCAGCGACCTCGTCGGGACTGTCGGCTACTGCATGAGCGGGCGCTACGCCGTCAACGCGGCAACGCATTTTCCGGGGCGCGTCAGAGCCGCCGCCTCGATCTACGGCACCCAGCTCGCCACCGATCAGCCCGACAGCCCGCATCTCGCCGGGCGCAAAACCAAAGCCGAGCTCTATTTCGGCTGTGCCGAAACCGACATCTATGCGCCGATCGAGACGATCGAGAAGGTGAAACAGGGGATGCACGACGATGGCGCCCATGCCGAGGTCGAGATCTATCCCGGCACCCATCACGGTTTCGCCTTCCCGAAGCGGCCAGTCTACCATCGCGACGCCGCCGAGCGGCATTGGGAACGGCTGCTGGCGCTTTATCGGCGCAATCTAAAGTCATAAACTGCGATTCGATGCCGTTCCTTGTCATCCCCTTTCCGGCCTTCGATCCCATCGCGATTGCGATCGGACCGATTGCGATCCGCTGGTATGCGCTCGGTTATATCTTTGGCATCGTGCTGGGGTGGATCTACGCCCGCGCCCTGATCAAGCGCCCGCAATTGTGGAACGGAGCGTCACCGATCACGCTTCTGGACATGGACGATTTCATCCTCTGGGTCACGGTCGGCATCATTCTGGGCGGCCGCACCGGCTATGTCCTGTTCTACAATCTGCCGTTCTTCATCCAGCATCCCGGCGAAATTCTTGAACTGTGGAAAGGCGGCATGTCGTTTCATGGCGGATTCCTTGGCTGCGTCGCCGCGGTGATGCTGTTTTGCTGGAAGAGAAACCTGCCGACTTTATCGCTGGGTGATATTACTTGCGGGGTCGCGCCGATCGGCATCTTTCTGGTCCGCCTGACCAATTTCATCAACGGCGAGCTCTGGGGCCGGCCGGCCGATCCCGGCCTGCCCTGGGCGATGGTCTTTCCCAATGGCGGCCCGCTGCCGCGCCATCCGAGCCAGCTCTACGAGGCCGGACTCGAGGGCATCGTGCTATTTATGCTGCTGGCGGTAATGATACGGCTGGGCGCGCTGAAACGGCCGGGGCTGATCCTCGGCAGTTTCATCGCCTTTTATGGACTGGCGCGGATTTTCGGCGAGTTCTTCAGGGAGCCCGACCCTCAGCTCGGATTTCTATGGGGCGGACTGACCATGGGAATGTTGCTGTCGCTGCCGATGATTGCGGTCGGCGCCATCCTCATCGCCCTGGCCTGCCGCCACAAAACGCCAAGCTCCTCCCCAAATCCCATCGAGGGCACGCCATGACCGAGCTCTCGCCGCTAAAGTCCGAGATCGTCAGATTGATCAAGACGGTCGGGCCAATGCCGGTCTGGCGTTTCATGGCGATGTGCCTGACGCATCCCGAACACGGCTATTACGTCGCGCGCGATCCCTTGGGACGCGAGGGCGATTTCACCACCGCGCCCGAAGTCAGCCAGATGTTCGGCGAATTGCTCGGCTTGTGGGCGGCATCGGTGTGGAAGGCGATGGGCTCGCCGGCGCAGCTGCGATTGATCGAACTCGGACCCGGGCGCGGCACCATGATGGTGGACGCACTGCGCGCGCTGCGGGTGCTGCCGCCGCTCTATCAATCGCTGAGTATCCACCTGCTCGAGATCAATCCGGTGCTGCGCGACAAGCAGAAGTCGGCGCTGTCAGCGGTGCGCAATGTCGCCTGGCACGAGGATATCGACGACGTGCCGCCGGGGCCGACGATTATCCTGGCCAATGAATATTTCGACGTGCTGCCGATCCACCAGATGGTGAAACGCGAGACCGGCTGGCACGAGCGCACGGTTGAGCTCGACGCCGACGGCGATCTGGTGTTCGGTGCCGCCGCCGAGCCCATGCCGCGCTTCGAGGTGCTGCTGCCGCCGCTGGTGCGGGCCGCTCCGGTCGGAGCCGTGTTCGAATGGCGTCCCGACACCGAGATCATGAAGATCGCGACCCGGGTTCGCGAGCAGGGCGGCGCGGCGCTGATCATCGACTACGGTCACCTGCGCAGCGACGCAGGCGATACCTTTCAGGCCATTGCCCGCCACAGCTTCGTCGAGCCTCTGAAAAATCCCGGCGAGGCCGACATCACCGCCCATGTTGATTTTCAGGCACTGGCGCGCGCCGCGGAGGATTTGGGCGCCTACGTCCATGGCCCGGTGCCGCAGGGCGACTTTCTGAAGCGGCTCGGGATCGAAGCCCGCGCGGCGAGGCTGATGGCCAAGGCCGCGCCGGAGACCGCCGAGGACATTTCCAGCGCGCTGCAACGGCTGATTGAAGGCGGCCGTGGCGGCATGGGATCGCTGTTCAAGGTGCTGGCCATCTCGGAGCCGCGTCTGAGAGAGCTGGTAGGCTTCATCGACGAAGGGGAAGCCGCCAAGGCCGCGCGATCATGATGCTCGGATCGGAACTGCTCTCGGCCATTCCCGGCCTGCGACACGCTTTCTTCACGCGCGAGGGTGGGGTGTCCGGCAGCATCTATTCAAGCCTCAACGGCGGCCTTGGCTCCGGCGACGATCCTGCTCACATCGCGGAAAATCGCCGCCGGATGGCGCAACAACTGGGCGTCACGCCGGAGCACTTTCTCAGCGTGCACCAGACGCACTCGCCCGATGTGGTAGTGGCATCGGGACCGTGGCAAGGCGGCTTGCGACCCCGCGCCGACGCCATCGTCACCCGCACCGAAGGTCTTGCTATCGGCGCCACCACCGCCGACTGCGGACCGATCCTGTTGGCAGATCCGCGGACGCGCGTGATCGGCGCCGCGCATGCCGGCTGGAGGGGCGCGCTGGCCGGCATTGTCGAGGCGACCATCGAGGCCATGGAAACGCTCGGCGCCGAACGCAGCGGCATTGTCGCGGCTATCGGTCCCTTGATCCGCCAGCAGAGTTACGAAGTGGGCGGCGAATTCGTCGAGCGGTTCATTGCTGATGACGCGGACCACGCGCTGTTTTTCATTCCCGCCGCGCGCGAAGGCCACGCCCTGTTCGACCTCGCCGGCTTCATCCGGATGCGCCTCGAAAACGCCGGGGTCCTGATGATCGAGGACACCGGCATCGATACCTATTCCGACGAGCGTTTCTACAGCTACCGGCGCTCTGTGCATCGCGGCGAGCCGGACTACGGCCGGCACGTGCACGCGATCGCGCTGGAAAGCTAGGCAGGGTCACAGAACGGCGAGCAGCACCATCACGGTGCCTGCCACACCCACCACCCAGACCAACGGCCTGATCATGGGAACTCCGGCGAGATAGAGCCCGGCGTGGAGCACGCGTGAATAGAAGAACAGCTGTGTTCCCAGTACGGTCCAATAGTTCGACACATGGGCAACCGCTGCTGCCAGCACAAAGGGAGCAAAGATCGTCAGCCCCTCGCGGTGATTGTCGACCACCCGCTTGGTGCGGGCCTGAAAAGTCGTCGGTGGCGGCAGATTGTCCCGCGCATTGGCCATTCTTACCGCCCCCTGCGCCGCCGTCCCCGCCGCAGCCTGGATCAACACCAGAACGAGCAACAAGGCCCCCGAATAGACCAGCATGTGCAGCTCAACTGTCATTTATTTCCCCCCTTGCTTCACCGTTCCGGCCACTAGCTCAGCGATTCCTTGAAGCTTATCATATCGAGCCTTGCTCCGACCTCATCCTGTGAGGAGCGCGCTCTTCGCGCGCGTCTCGAAGGATGGCCGCTTGCACCGCCTTTGCGGCCATCCTTCGAGACGCATCGCGCTTGCGCGATGCTCCTGGGGATGAGGACCGGGGAGACCTGACG